>Ga0209342_10000294_pt1 | contig 55826 bp, 38 predicted proteins | sample RifCSP16_2_FD_184023 | JGI IMG/M metagenome (GOLD analysis project Ga0209342, IMG submission 184023) | Soil microbial communities from Rifle, Colorado - Rifle CSP2_sed 16_2 (SPAdes) (version 2) | ecosystem: Environmental > Terrestrial > Deep subsurface > Rock core/Sediment | place: Rifle... | reverse complement strand
AACAACCGCCTCTATGTGCAGACCTGGAGCGGCGGGGTGTGGACCGCCAACTGGGACGTCGCGATCGGCGGGAGCAACTCGCGAAGGTTCGACATCGCCTATGAGGAGCAGTCGGGGGATGTCCTCGTCGTATTCGGAGACGGGACGACCCAGCTCCGGTACCGCCGTCGGATCGGCGGCGTCTGGGACGGGGCAAACCTGAATGCGGGCACCCCGCTCCCCGCGTTCCCCCGCTGGGTCCGGACCGCTCCGCGGCCGACGAACGATGACGTCTTCATCGGTCTGGTCACGAACTCGGAGACGATGCACGCGCTCCGGTGGGACGGGACCGCGAATGCCATGGGGAACCAGGTCCAGATGTCCCAGGGAACACAGTTGAGCGGCCAGGAACCGTTCGACATCGCGTTCGAGCGGACGTCAGGGGACGCGTTCGTCATCTGGGGCAGTTCCGTATCCACGCTTCGCTACCGGGAGTTCACCGGGGCATGGCAGGCGGAGGGCGTCGCGTACTCGATGCCCGACGACGCGCGGTGGGTCGTCGCGGACCACGATCCCCGGGCCACGGCCAGCACCATCGCCGTCGGCATGGTCCTTCAGAACGGGGATTTCGAATTCGGCGCGTGGGACGGCACGACGTGGGTCACCCGGCCGGCCGCCATCGCCGCGAGGGATCAGAACCAAAGGGGGATTGACGTCGCCTTTGAGCGGGGCACGGGTCGCGCGATTTACGTCTTCAACCAGAACGCGAACCCAGCGCAGGTCGCCTACAGGAATTGGACGACCGCGGGGTTCGGCGCGGTTACCGTCGCGCCCGGCTCGACTGGAAATCTACGATTCGTCCAGCTACGATCGAGCCCGCACCGGGACGAGATCATGGCCCTCCTCAGCGATGCCCGCAACGACCTGTCCCACCGGTTGTGGTCCGGCTCTTCTTGGTCGGCTCTGGCCGCGCCGCTGGAGGCCACGATGTCCGTTTCGGGGCAGCGTGAACCCTTCATGTTCGCGTGGACGCGCGTCGTGGAGTACGACGTGCACTTCGAGATCTGGAACATGACCACGAACACCGTGCGGGAAACGATCGGCTCGTGCCTCGACCAGCGGGTGTACGGGGACGATGTGCCGTGCGTGATCTCGGGGGTCCCCGTAAAGGTGATCGCGCCGGACGAGGTCGTTCGCATCCGCATCGCCCACTCCTCCGTCGGCGGGACGTTCCGAATCTGGTACGACGATGCGGCCCCGCCGGCGAATTCCCGCGTCACGATTCCCATCCCGGAGTTCGCGACCGTCCTCGCCCCGCTTGCCGTCCCGATTCTCCTCTACGCGGTCCGGCGCGCGCGCCGCCGAAGAAGGGTAGCGGCCGACGGCGTCCCAGGACCCGGCGGCCGTTAAAGCGGCACGTTTCATCGCGCACCACAAGGATGCGCGACTAGCGTACCTAGGTCGCCGAGCCCAGCCCGCCCGAAGGCAGGTGGGCTTCCCGCGGGCTCGCGCACCGCAGTACCGCAGAGGACGTGGATGGGCTTAACTTCCGGGTTCGGAATGGGACCGGGTGTATCCCCACCGCTTTGGCCGTCGTACCGCTGGACAGCAGTAGGGAGCCCTGGATATAAAACTTGTCGGCCGGGACGGATCATCCACGATCCGCCTTGCGCTTTCGGCGGACGGCCTCCGCGAGGATGAGGACCTCGTCCATCCCCTTGATCGGCTTCTTCCGGAACTCCGGAGCCTTTCCCTTGAACGCCGACTTCACCGCCAGCGAGAGGTTGCCCGCGCCGGGCGTGAGGAAGGTCGCGATGCCGAGGGATTGGATGGCGGTCGTCGCCTCGTTCAGTTTCCCTGCCTTCATCACGGTCTGGGTGAACGCGAGGGCATGCCGCGCGCCGGGGTTGTCCACGATGCCTTCCTCGACCGCCGCCTCGCGCATCCGCAGGATCGCGTCGAGGGGCTTCACGCCCTTCGGGCACACCTCGTTGCAGTACAGGCACGTGTCGCAGTCCCAGATCCCGTTCGGCTCGGAGTACTGTTCGAGGCGGTCCCGCGTCGCCCCGTCCCTGGGGTCGGCGACGAATCGATACGCCTTCGCGAGGGCCGCGGGGCCCAGGTAGTCCGGGTTCGCCTCGCGCACGGTGCACTCTGCAACGCAGGAGGCGCAGAAGATGCAGTCCGCGACGAGCCGGAGGGCCTCGAACGCCCCCGTCGCGTGGGTCTCCTTCCGAACCGGATTCGAACCCTCGACCAGGGATGGCTTCACGGCGCGCACGGACGTCCAGAACGGGCGCATGTCAACCGCCAGATCCCGGACGACTTTGTGGTTCCGGAGCGGTTCGATGACGAGGCGCCCGTCGGTCCGCACGAGGTCCGAGGCCTGGGTGTTGCACGCGAGACGGGAGCGCCCATTGATTCGCATCGCGCACGAGCCGCAGATTGCGGAGCGGCACGAGCGTCGGAACGCAAGCGTGGGGTCCATCTCGTAGAGAATCGTGTGCAGAACGTCCAAGACGGTCTGCGCGGGCAGGACCTCCACGTGGAACGTGTCGAACCTCGGTGGTGTGCGGGGGGCCGCGCGGTACACGAGCACGGGCGTGGCGGACATCAGTACCTCCGCTCCTGGGGCGGGAACCTCGTGATCCGCACGGGCCTGTACTCGATCTCGACCCCCTCACCGTGCCTTCGGTACATCGTGTGCTTCAACCACCGTTCGTCGTCCCGCCCAGGGTAGTCGCGTCGAGCATGGGCCCCGCGGGACTCGGTACGATTCAGGGCACCCATCGCAATGCACTCTGCGACGTCGAGCATGCTCCCGAGTTCGAGGGCGTCGAGGAGGGCGATGTTGAATTCATGGTTCTCGTTCCCCACCGCGACCTTCGCATACCGCGTCTTCAGCTCGCGGATCGTTGCGAGCGCCACCGCCATGTCCGGTCCGTTGCGGAAGATGCCGACCTTCGCGGTCATCGTGTCGCCGAGTTCCGTTCGAATTCGGGCGACCCGCTCGCCGTCCCTGCGCCCCAGCAGGTCGCGGACGTGCTGCTCGGCTCGCGCCAAGGCCGCCGAGCCGTCGTCCGGGGGACGAGCGCTCTTTGCGTAGGCGGCCGCCGCACGCCCCGCTCGGCGCCCGTAGACGATGGTGTCCAAGAGGGAGTTGCCGCCGAGGCGGTTCGCCCCGTGGACGGAGACGCACGCGCACTCCCCGGCGGCGAACAGCCCTGGCATCGGGGACTGCCCGTCGAGGTCCGTCGCGACGCCGCCCATCGAAAAATGCGCGGTCGGCTGGATCGGGATCGGGTCCTTGACCGGGTCCACGCCGACGAAGCTCTTCGCGAGCGACGTGATCTGCGGGAGCCGTTCGAGGATCTTCTTTTCGCCGAGGTGTCGCAGGTCGAGCCACACGAACGGCTTTCCTCCGGGGCCTCGCCCCTCGTCGATCTCCGTCTGGATCGCGCGGGATACGATGTCCCGCGGCCCGAGCTCCATCTTCTCCGGCGCGTACCGCTTCATGAACCGCTCCTCCGCCCCGTTCAACAGATACGCCCCCTCCCCTCGTGCGCCCTCCGTCACGAGGATCCCGACGCCGTACAGACCGGTCGGGTGGAACTGCACGAACTCCATGTCCTCGAGAGGCGCGCCGGCGCGGAGGGCCATCGCGACCCCATCCCCCGTATTCGCGAGGGCGTTGCTCGTCGTCCGGTACGCGCGTGCGAACCCGCCCGTCGCCATGATCGTGGCCTTCGCCCGGAAGTACTCCAGGCGTCCCTCCACGATGCTCAACGCGACGACGCCCGTGCACCGGCCGTCCTCCACCGCCAAGGACGTCGCGTACCACTCGTCGAACACCTCGACATCGTGCTTGAGCATCTGCTCGTACAGCACGTGCTGGATGAAGTGGCCCGTCATGTCCGCGATGTAGCACGTCCGCGGATATCCTTGCCCGCCGAACGGCCGCTGTGCGATGTTCCCCTTCTCGTCGCGCGTCCACAGGCAGCCCATCCGGTCGAGTTCGTAGATGTTCTCCGCCGCCTCCTTGCACAGCACCTCGGCTGCGTCTTGATCGGACAGGTAGTCGGATCCCTTCACGACGTCGAACCAGTGGTTCTCCCAGTTGTCCTCCGGCCGGATCGCGGCGTTGATTCCCCCCTGCGCGGCGCCGCTGTGAGAACGGACGGGATGGATCTTCGAGATCACCGCCACTTCCGCGCCCCGGGTCCGGGCTTCCAGGGCGGCCCGCATCCCCGCGAGGCCCGCCCCCACGACGACGACCTCGCGTCCCACGACCATGTACGGGAATACGGGTGCGTCCGGGTTGATAGCCGTTTGGTACGTACGGACCGGTCGGAATCGTACTCGGGCGCGCGCGCGGGAGACCTATCGCCCGAGGCCGAAGGCCGCGAGCAGGAGGTTCCCGAGGACCACCGCCAGGACGTAGCCGACGAGCATCGCGACGAGGAACGGCAACTGGGGGGTCACCCACACCTTCTCGAACCCATGCTCCCGGAGGAGACGGATCTGTTCTTCGCGATTCTCCTTCCGCCGCGGGAAATACACGTGCACGGGCTTCCCATCCTCGATCCGGTCCATGAACCACACGTAGTCCGGGACCGCATCGAGCGGAACCCGATACCCGAAGAACGCGCGAGGGAGCTTCGCGTCCCCCGCCGCCGCGTTGCGCGCGAGGAAGAACAGGGGGGCAGCGAGGAAGAGGACCGCGGCGTTCACGAGGACGATGAACGCGAACGGGAACCAGACCGCCAACGCGGGCTCAAGCACGGGTGGCGGCTGGAGGATGGGGAGCGATGCGACGCGGGGGTAGACCCCCGGGAAGAGAAGTGCGAGCGCCATCACCGCCTTCGCGTCTGCGCCGCCGCGAAGCATCCCGAACTCGTACAGACCGTGTGCAATCACGATCATCGCGGGCATCACGAGGAAACGGAAGAACGCCTCGCGCGCGCCTGCGTCCCCGGCCCACACCCACGCGAGGACGACGAGGGCGGGGGAGAGCACGTAGACGAGGAGCCTCAAGGGGCGAACGTGGAAACCGGTCTCGTCCCACATCGCCTTCCCGAAGAACACGCCGAAGTACAGGATGGCGGTGGATGCGGACATGAGATGGAGGGACCAGGCCGCGTTCGCCAACAGGAGCTCGACTTCGACCAGCGCGAGCGCCACGGCACCCATCGCGACCCATACGGGGTCGCGCACGACCCGACGCCTCCAGTCCATCGCCGCCGCCAGAACGAGGAACCCGAGACCCACGAGGACGCGCGGAAGGTCCAGGTCCACGACGGCGAAAGTCCCTCCCCGTACAAATAGGGAGGGGCCATCGTTCTCGCGTCGCGGGCCGGACAGAAGACGAGAAGCGAAACCTTATTACGCGACGGGGGTTGAAGCCGATTACGGCGTCATAAACGCGAGGTTCTCCATGATGCCATCGGGCGAACAGGCGAATATCATCGGCCTCCGTTCGAAGGAGTTTGTCCGGTGGGTTGACGACCAGCTCCGAAAGCCGATGAAGTCCGGCCCGGGCAAGCTCATCATGGACGGCGTCGTGGACAAGTTCTTGAACTGGGCGAAGCGGAACTCCACGTGGCCGCTCCACTTCGGGATCATGTGCTGCGCGATCGAGATGGCGGCGACGAGCGACCCGCGATACGACGCGGAGCGCTTCGGGATCATCTATCGATCGTCCCCCCGCCAGGTCGACGTCCTACTTCTGAACGGTCCCATCTCCCTCAAGCTCCGCCCCGTCGTCCGCCGCCTGTACGAGCAGATGGCGGAGCCGAAGTGGGTCATCGCGATGGGCGAGTGCACGATCTGCGGCGGCCCCTACTACGACTCGTACTCCATCGTGAAGGGCTCCTACACCTTCGTGCCGACGGACATCTTCATCCCCGGTTGTCCCGTGCGCCCGGAGGCTCTCATCGACGGGTTCCTCAAGCTCAGCGCGAAGATCAAGGCGGAGAACCGCGGGTGGATCAAGACGAAGAAGGGCCGCCTCGTGGACGCGACGAAGGGGCAGCTCGCGGAGTTTGGCGGGGACTACACGTATGAAGTCAAAGCCGTCCGACCCCATTGAGATCGAGGTCACCGGGAAGACGGTGCCGCCTCGCGGCAGCTTCCTCCGCCCGCTGCTCGCCACGATGAAGCAGACCCTCCAGACGACGCCGCTCATCAACAAACTGATTCCCGGCGGGCGCCCGCCCGTGACGCGGCTGTACCCGTACGAGAAGATTGAGCTCCCGCAATCGTTCCGCGGCCAGCACGTGATCGACTGGTACAAATGCATCGGGTGCGAGCTGTGCGCGAAGGTGTGCCCGAACGAGTGCATCTACTTCGAGTTCGTCGAAGTCGAGGAGAAGTCCCCATACCTCCTGCCGTCGCGTGCGATCATGGACCAGAACAAGGAGGTCGTGCGCCGCCCCGCGGTCGATGTCGGCCATTGCTTGTTCTGCGGGAACTGTTCCGAGTACTGCCCGACCGACGCCTGGATGTTCAACCAGGAGTTCGAGCACGCGGACTACTCCCGAGAGGATCTGTTCTACCACGCGGAGGAGCTGAAGAAGCCGGACGACGAGTCCGACAAGAAGATCGTGCTGATCAACCGGATCGGGGAACACCCGACCCTCGAGGTCGATGTGTGCATTGGCTGCAAGAAGTGCGAGCGCGAATGTCCGACGCGGTGCATCGACATGGTCGACGGGCCCCTCCTGCGGAAGGGGAAGCCGATCGTGATCCCGGAGTTCGACTACAACAAGTGCATCGGTTGCCAGCAGTGCGTCGACGTGTGCCCCGTGGACTGCCTCCACATGGAGGAGGTCGGCTTTCCGGCTGGCATGGAGGGATTCTACAACATCAATTTTGAGGGCGAGGTCAGGCTCCTCGAGGAAGACGCGCCGCAGAAGATCCCGAAGTGACGAAGCCGGCTTACAGATGAAGGCGAACAGCCCGAGGACCAGTGCGAAGAGGCAACGAGCCCGACGACGATTCACCAAGCCGTCCGGGTGTCGAAGCGGGGCAGTCCTGTCGTCTTCCTGACCGGAGCTTCGATGGCCCGTGCCTCGCTGATGCGATACTGTTGGTGCGCCCGTGCCTCCTGCGTGCTTGCGTGGACACAATACCGCGAATCCGGTGCGGATGGCGTCGACCTCGATATCAGATTAATGCCGATTCTTTCGGGGGACACATGCGAGGGAGACTATCGGAACTCTTCGACCGTGTATCCCTTGTTTCGAAGGAAGCCGACGACCTTCTGGCGGTGATCTCCCTGGAGCTCCACGTGCCCTCCCTTGACGGTCCCCCCCGCGGCCACGAATCGCTTGAGTTCTTTCGCCAGCGTCGCCACGTTCGCGTCGTCCGTGAAGCCCTCGACGACGGTCACCGCCTTGCCGTACCGCCGCGTGTCGATGCGCACCTTCAGGGGAGCCGCTTCCCTCGACAGCTCCTCACAGACACAAATTTCCTTCGGGAGGCCACAGACCTCGCAAACGACCGCCGCCGTCACGCCGCCTCCGCGGGGACCGCCGGGGCCGACGCCTTCAGCAGCTTGTAGTACTTCCGAAGGGTGACTTCGCTTACCCCCGCGACCCGAGAGACGTCCGACTGCTTAAGCTTCTCGCCCCCGAGTTCAGCGGCGAGGTACAGCGCGCCCGCCGCGGCGCCGAGGGGCGGGGCCATCGCGAGCTCCTCCTTCCGCTCCGCGATCAGGCCGAACGCGCGCTCCGTGGTCTCCGGGGCGACGCCGAGCTCGGAGGCGAACCGGGAAACGAAGTCCTGCGGCCTGGGCGGCATCGTCGTGATCCGCGTCTCACGGGCGACGAGCTTCGCGGTCGCTGCGAGGCGGTGGACCGTGATCTCGGCGACTTCCGCGACCTCCTGCAGGCTCCGCGGGGCCCCGAGCGCCCGAGCCGCCAGGTACACGGACGCGGCCACGATCGCGTCCATCGATCGCCCCCGGGCTAGGTCCGCCTTGAGCGCCTTCCGGAGGATGACGGCCGACCGCTCTCGGAAGTCCTGCGGGAGGCTTAGGCCGGATGCGATCCGGTTCACGGTCCCGAGCGCCCCGGTCAGGCTCCGCTCCGTCCCGCGCAGCCGCGTCCACTGACTCACCCGCCGGAGCCGGCCGAACCGGGCGGACTCGTTCGCGCTCAACGATCGTCCCGCGGCGTCCCGACCGCCGGCGCCCATCGTGTTCCCGAGCCCCCCATCCGCCAGCAGCACGGTCTCCGGCGGGCCCGCCCTCGCGGCGCCTGCCTCGAAGGGGGACCAGTCCGGCCCCGGATCCACGGGCTGCGTGCCGAGCACGAAGCCGCACCGATCGCACACGAGTTCGCTGCGGATTGGGTCGAAAAACAGCGAGGTACTGGCGCAATTCGAGCAGCCCGTCGGCCGCTCCTCGACCCGGGGCTGTTCCATGAGCATCGTCTTCGACTCCATGATCCCTATCCCTCCCGAACGATCTGGGCCATGCGGACCCGCAGGATCGGCATCCATTGTTCCGTCCACCGCTCGAACGCCTCGATCGCGAGGGACATTCCCGCGCCCATGGGGGTGAGGCGGTATTCGACCCCGATGGGCCGCTCGTCCGCGTGGACGAGCCGCTGCAGCAGGCCCAGCTCTTCGAGTTCCCTCACGGTCCGCGCGAGGGAGCTCTGGCAGATTCCGGTCAGCTCTCGAAGCTCGTTGAACCGCCGGCCATGGGCCATCAGGCTGTGCATCGTCGCGAGCTTCAGCTCCGAGGCCAGGACGTGAATCGCGACCGCCGCTGGGCAGTCGCCGGTCTCGCAGCATCCGGTGTCGGGCATCGTCGTTCGCTTCCAGCACAAGTATACGCGCGCCTCCGGCATATATAGTTTCGTTTCGATACCAAGTTTCAGAACAGTATCTAATGTCCGGATTCGTACACTAGAGCGCAGATTCCCTTTGACTTGCCCATTCCGCAAACGGCGGCCAAACCTATACATCCGGCGAGGGTATCCGCGGCCGCCGAGGCCTTCCGTGGTCCATACCACCGTCGTGGGCAGCTATCCCCGGGTGTCCGACGCCCCGGAGGGGCAGCGCCTGCGCCGTGCGATTGCGAGGTGGGAGCGGCACGAGCTGACGGACTCCGCGCTCCGGGACGTGCAGATGGACGTGCTCCGCGAGGTGGTGAAGGAGCAGGCGAGGTTCGTGGACCTCCCCGCAGACGGACAGGTCACCTGGTACGACCCGGTCAGCCACTTCGCGGCCAAGCTCGAGGGGTTCGAGATCGGGGGCCTTCTTCGGTACTTCGACACGAACACCTACTATCGCCAACCGAGACCGAAGGGCAAGGTGCGCTGGACCGGCGCCATCACGGTGGACGACTGGATGGCTGCGTCCGCGGCGAGCCCGGCCCCCGTGAAGGCGGTCGTCACGGGTCCGTACACGCTGGCGGTCCTGTCCGCCGGCGCCGCGTCGCACGTACCGGACCTCGCCTGGGAGTTGGCGGTCGCGCTCGGCCATGAGCTGGGCAACCTCGTCCACGCGGGCGCGACCCATCTACAGGTTGACGAGCCCGCGCTCGCCGGGGCGAAGGCCCTGCCGAAGGGGTACGACGAAATCGCGAAAGTCCTCCTCGAAGGCCAGGGCCGCGCGCGCTCGTCCCTCTTCATCTACTTTGGCGGCGTCGGTCACCTCCTCCCGGAACTCCTCGACCTCCCCTTCGACGTCCTCGGGCTCGATTTCGTCCAGGGGGCGGGTACGCTCGCAGCCCTCCGCACGATGCAGACGGAGAAGCAGATCGCCTTCGGCCTCGTGGACGCCCGGAACACGAGGCTGGAAGACCCGAAGGTGATTGCGAAGGCCGTCCTCGGGTTCGAGGGGCGCGTGCCGCTCGAGGATTCGTATCTCTGTCCCTCGAACGGGCTCGAGTACCTGCCCCGTTCGCGGGCGCGGGAGAAGCTGAAGGTGCTTGCGGAGGCGGCCCGCCTCGTCCGGGAGGCGAGCGCGTGAAACACCCCCTGCGGACGACGACCGTGGGAAGTTTCGCGAAGCCGGACTACCTGCAGAGGGCGCGCAACCGCCACGCTGCGGGCAAGGTGGCCGACGAGGAGCTGGACCGACTCACTCGCCAAGCGACGAGGGAGGTCGTCGAATTGCAGGAACATCTCGGCCTCGACGTGTTCGTCCATGGGGAGATGGAGCGGGGAGACATGGTCGCGTACTTCGCGGAGCACATGCCCGGGATGCGGACGGGGGAGCTCGTCCGCTCGTACGGGAACCGGTTCTACCACAAGCCGATCATCGTCGACGAGCTCGGTTGGGATGAGGCGATGACGGTGGACATGTGGAGGTACGCCCAGGGCCTGACGAAGTGGCCCATGAAGGGCATGCTGACGGGTCCATACACGATGGTCGAATGGTCCTTCGACGAGCACTACGGGAGCCGAAAAGAGGCCGTGCTCGGCATGGCGAGGGTCATCCACCGGGAGGCCCAGGCGCTCGCGAAGGCAGGCGCGCGTTACATCCAGGTCGACGAGCCCGCGATCCACACGCGGCCAGGGGAGGACTTCGACCTGGCCGTGAAGGCCATGGAGACCGTCGTGAAGGGCGTTGCGGCGGAATTCCACACCCACATCTGCTATGGAGACGTCTCGAGGATCTACCCGGGGATGCTACGTCTCCCCGTGAAGCAGATCCATCTCGCGTTTAAGAACACGGACTTCGGTCTCTTGAAGCTGTTCGACCGGACGCCGTTCGATAAGTCGAAGGAACTCGGGCTCGGCGTGATCGACGTGCACACCCACACCGTAGAGCCGGTGAAGGATGTGCGAGTCGGCATCGGGAGGGCGCTGCGGTACGTGCCCCCGGAGCGCGTGTGGATCGAACCGGACTGCGGACTGAAGACGAGGACGCCCGAAGAGGTCCAGGCGAAGCTGAAGGTCATGGTGGAGGCGCGCAACGCGGTCCTCCACGGACTGGGCGCGTGATCCGCGACGTGTGGGGAATAACCATTTAAGTCGCCGCTCCATGAACGCGCCGAGGAGAGGCGGTGACGGACACCCAGCTGGACATCGCAGCGAGCCCCCGCCGGATTTTCACCGTGGACGAAGCGAATCGACTCCTGCCCTCGATCGAGGAGACGTTCCGCGGGATGGACATGCTTTCGGCCCGCGCTCGGGAGCTCAGCGACTTGATCGCAGACCTCGAAGCCTACTGGGCAAAGGCCATCGAGGATCCCGAGAACGAAAGTCATGCCCAGCATGCCGCATTGCGCGAAGATCTGACGGCGGCCCTCCGGGCGCTGAACGAGGGCGCGATGCGGCTCAGCGGGCTCGGCTGCGAACTGAAGGACCCGAACCGCGGCCTCGTGGACTTCTACGGGTACGTGAACGGGGACCTCGTGTACCTTTGCTGGCAGCGCGGAGAGTCGGAGGTCGGGTTCTGGCACACGCTCGAGGCGGGGTTCCCGGGACGCCGTCCGCTGCAGCGGTGACGCAAACTTTACATGGGGCGGTCGGTTAGAGTCGCGGGAGAGACGATGGCAGTCAGCAAAGACGACGTGGTCGCGGTCCTGAAGAAGTGCTACGATCCCGAGATTCCCATCAACATCTACGACCTCGGGCTCGTCTACACGATCGACATCGCCGAGGAGGCGGTCGGGATCCGGATGACGCTCACCGCTCCGGGGTGTCCGGCGTCGGGGTACATCCACCAAGACGTGAAGCGGAAGCTCGAGGCGATTCCGGGGGTAAAGGAGGCAAACGTCCAGATCGTGTGGGACCCGCCGTGGACGCCCGAGATGATGTCCGACCTCGCGAAGAAGCAGTTCGGCATGGGAATCTGAGGCGCTCACCGGAAATCTTGATTAGGGAGCCCCCTTTCCTCCCCCGTTCGCGCCGTGTCGGAGGCGTCCCTTCCTTGAAAGCCCCCCCAAAATCGTCCGAGGCCGTCCGCCAAGCCGCACAGGTCGAGCGGGAGGCCGTGTCGTTCTTTCGCCGTGCGAACCGTTTGGCGGCGGACCCGCGCGTGAAGTTCATCTTCTCCCGGGCCGCCGAGGAGCACGAGAACGCCCTGAAGGTCCTCGAGCCGCTCGCGAAGGGCCGTGGAAAACCCAGGGTGCCCTCGTTCTTCCCGGTCGATGAGTACGCCACGATCGAGTGCTCCGTGTGTGGCCATTCGGAGGAAACGGACGAGATCCCGGAGACCTGTCCGAGCTGCGGTGCGGCGGGGTACGCATTCGACAAGGATGTCCCTCGGGACCTGGCGTGGAGCCTCGTCGCCCGCACCGCGAGGAACGTCGCGGCGTTCACGCGGAAGATGGGCGCCGGCGTGAAGGACCCGGAGGCGAAGAACGCACTCACGATGGCGGCCGGGATCCATCGCGACCTCCTCGCGGAGGCCAACGAGGAGCGCGCGCGCCTCGAGGGCGCCGCTCCCTGAGGGTGACCATGGTACAATTCTCCGACTTCCGGGAGGAACTGCACGCCTGCAACATGTGCGGGTACTGCGTGCCCGTCTGCCCGGCCTACCAGGAGATCGGATGGGAGTCCTCCGCCCCGCGGGGCAAGGTCTTCTTCATGAAACACGTGGAGATGCGGACGCCCCTCGACCTGATCCTGCGACGGCCCACGAACCTCCGCGACCTCCGCGGCCATCCTACGGAACAGGCCGTCGAGTTCACGAAGGCGGTGTACGAGTGCACGGGGTGTGGCGCGTGCGAGGCCGTGTGCCACGCGGACATCCCGTTCGACGGATTCTGGGATGACGTCAAGGAGTGGCTCGTGCAGGAGGGCCTCGGGCCGCTCCCGGAGCATCGTGCCCTCTTCGACCACGTGAGGAAGACGAAGAACCGGTACGGGAAGGACAACGAGACTCGCGCCGCCTGGTTCGAGGCCGCGGGCGGGAAGCAGGCGGCCCAGCCCGAGGTCGTGTTCTGGGTCGGATGCGCCGCCTCGTTCGAACGGAACTCGATCGCGCAGGCCGTCGTGAAGATCCTGAACGCGGCGAACGTGCGGTACCGCGTGCTCGGCCGCGAGGAATGGTGCTCCGGCGGCCCGCTCGCCCGCGTCGGCGGCGGCGACTTCGTGAAGAAGACGCTCATGCCGCACAACCTCGAGGCGGTCGCAGGCACCGGGGCGAAGGCCCTCGTCACCGCGTGCGCGGAATGCTACCGGGCGTGGGTCAAGGACTACCGTAGGTACGGTGGAAACCCCCCGCTCGCGGTCTACCACCTCTCCCAGTTCCTCGAGAAGCTCGTGAAGGAGAAACGACTCCGTTTCACGAAGAAGATCGAGCGCAAGGTCGCGTACCACGACGCGTGCCAGCTCGGGCGTGTGTGCGGGGAGACGGAGGCCCCGCGGACCGCGATGAAGTACCTCCAGGGCGTCGTGCAGCTCGAGATGTTCCACAACCGCGACACGACGCTGTGCACGGGCGCCCACGGGGGCTTCAAGGAGGCCTTCCCTCGGGAAGCCGTCCGTCTGGCGGCGCGTCGGTCCGGCGAGGCCCGCGAGGCCGGCGCGCAGGTGATGGTGACCACGTGCCCGCATGCGCTCGGCCACATGAACGAGGTGGCGCGGAAGGGGCGGGCGCCGGAAACGATCGACCTGGCCGAGCTGGCGGCTGAGCACCTCTAGGCCGGACTGCGTCACACCGTGAAACTCAGCCCGCACGAGCAGGAGGCCTTCGCGTTCGGGTTCTTGATCTTGAATTCCCCGCCGAAGAAGTCCTCCTCCCAGTCGAGCGTAGATTCTTTGAGATACGCGACGGATTTCGGGTCGACCGCGATCCGGATGCCATCCCTCTCGGCGATGAGATCCGTCGGTCGGAGCTCCTCGGCGAGGTCGATCCGGTATTGCATGCCGGAGCAGCCGCCCGCGACGATCCGGAGGCGGAGGGCCGCGTCCGGCTTGCCTTCCTTCTCCTGGAGGAACTTGATTCGCACCACGGCCGTATCCGTCACGACCAGGGGCGCGGGCGCGTGGACCTGCGAGGTCGCCATCCGACATTCCATGGGTCGGGCCGCAATAAAGGTTCCCTCACGGCTCGCACGACCATAACGCACTTGAACCGCCGACGGATAGGGTCCCGCGCACCCCACATGTCCTTCGCGCACGCTGCGAGGATAGATATATATAACGGGGTTATAGTCAGAAGGAACGGGAGACAGTGTGAGCACCCAGAAGGAAGCCCTCCAGGAACTGACCACCGCGGAGTACAAGGCAGGCTTCTCCACGGACATCGAGATGGAGTTCGCCCCGAAAGGCCTCAGCGAAGACATCGTGCGGTTCATCTCGCAGAAGAAGGAGGAGCCGGACTGGCTGCTCGAGTGGCGGCTCAAGGCCTATCGCGCATGGCTCACGATGTCCGAGCCGAAGTGGGCGAACATCCACTACGGGCCGATCGACTATCAGGCGATTCACTACTATGCGGCCCCGAAGAGGCGGCCCACGAGTCTTCAGGACGTGGACCCGGCGATCCTCGCGATGTACGACAAGCTCGGGATCCCGTTGCAGGAGCGGGAGGCCCTCCTCGGCGTGGCGGTGGACGCCGTGTTGGACTCCGTGTCCGTCGGAACCACGTTCAAGAAAAAACTTGAGGACCTCGGGATCTTCTTCTCCTCGTTCTCGGAGGCCGTTCACGAGCACCCGGACCTCGTGAGGAAATGGCTCGGCTCCGTGGTCCCCTACAACGACAACTTCTTCGCGGCCCTGAATAGCGCGGTCTTCAGCGACGGCTCGTTCGCGTACGTCCCGCCCGGCGTTCGATGTCCGATGGAACTTTCCACCTACTTCCGGATCAACGCCGCCGCCACAGGGCAGTTCGAGCGCACGCTGATCATCGCGGACAAGGGCGCGTACGTGTCGTACCTCGAAGGTTGCGTCCCCGAAGACGAGGAGGTCTCCACGGGGGAAGCGATGCTCCCCATCACGGACGTCCAGCTCCACGACACGGTACTGAACCGCGACGGCCGGGAGGCAGAGGTGGAGAAGCTGATGACCCGGTACTACGACGGGGATCTCGTGGAGATCACGCCGCAGAGCACCGGAAACCGGTTCCGCGTCACGACGGAGCATCCCGTCTTGGCGGTGCGGAGGGAGCGGGTTCGTTCCTCGCTGCGCCCGAATGGTCGGTGGCCCGATGTCAAGGCGGAGAAACTCGCGAGGGCGAAACCCGAATTCGTCCCCGCCGGCGAGCTGCGGCCGGGCGACTTCCTCGTCTTCCCTATCAGCCAAGCCAACAGGGACGATGCGAGCCTGAGCGACGACTTCCTGAAACTTCTGGGCTACTACGTCGCGGAAGGTTGCGCCACGAGATTCAACGGATATGACGCCGTAGAGCTCTCGTTCGGTTCGCATGAGGAGGACATCATCCGGAGGGCATGCGCCCTGATCGAACGGGTGGCGGGCAGGGCACCGTCCGTTACGTTCGACATGAAGCGACATGGAGCATATGTCGTCGTGTATTCGAAGGAACTTGCCGATCTCCTCGTCCGTCATGGCGGGAAGTACGCGGAGGGCAAGCGTTTCAGCAAGACGATCATGGACTTGCCGCCTGAACGCCAGAAGCTCGCGATTGACACGTACTACGAAGGGGATGGGAGTACCGGGGCACCGCCGAGCAAATCCGGCCGTCTGAGGAGCGTCCGCGCGTGCACGGTCTCCCGCCAACTCGCTTTCCAGCTCCAGGAGATGCTCGCCCGCCAGGGGATCTACGCGGGCATCAACACACAGGAGGCCTCCGACGAGACGATGAAGGATGGCCGGATCATCCGCCACAAGAAGAGGTACTGGATCGTCCACTTCCTGAACACTCGTAGCACCCGTGCGAAGCGGCGTCCGGGATATTTCCTGGTTCCTCTTCGCCGGGCTCGCCGGATGCCCTATGCCGGGTACGTGTACAATATCGAAACGAAGAGGGAACCGCACACGTACCTCGTCAAGGGGTTCGCCGTGCACAACTGTACGGCTCCGATGCGAGACGAGCACCAGCTCCACGCGGCCGTCGTGGAACTCATCGCGCTCGACGAGGGCGAGGTCAAGTACAGCACGATCCAGAACTGGTACCCGGGGGACAAGCAGGGGAAGGGCGGGATCTACAACTTCGTCACGAAGCGCGGGAAGGCCCTCGGGAAGCGGTCCAAGGTGTCGTGGACGCAGGTCGAGACCGGCTCGGCGATCACGTGGAAGTATCCGTCCGTCATCCTCCAGGGCGACGACTCCCAGGGCGAGTTCTACTCCGTGGCGGTGTGCAACAACTACCAGCAGGCGGACACGGGCACGAAGATGACCCACATCGGGAAGAACACGAAGAGTGTGATCGTCTCGAAGGGCATCTCGTCCGGGTTCGGGCAGAACACGTACCGAGGCCAGGTCAAGATCCTGAAGGGCGCGGAGAGCGCGCGGAACTACTCCCAGTGCGACTCCCTCCTCATCGGGGACAAGTGCGGGGCGCACACGTTCCCGTACATCGAGGTGAACGAGCCGACCGCGCAGCTCGAGCACGAGGCGTCCACGTCGAAGATCGGCGACGACCAGCTGTTCTACTGCCAGCAGCGCGGGATCACGCCGGAGGACGCGACGAACATGATCGTGAACGGGTTCTGCAAGAAGGTGTTCCTGAACCTGCCGATGGAGTTCGCGGTCGAGGCGCAGAAGCTGATCCAGGTGAGCCTTGCGCTGGAAGGCACGGTCGGCTAGGGCGGCAAGGGGAGTGAACCGTGGCACTGCTCGAGATTCGGGATCTGAGGGCCAAGGTCGGGGAAAAGGAGATCCTCAAGGGCGTGAACCTGACCGTGAACGCCGGCGAGGTCCACGCGATCATGGGGCCGAACGGCTCGGGGAAGAGCACGCTCGCAAACGTGATCGCAGGTCGTCCGACCTATGAGCCCACCGGCGGACAGGTCCTGTACGACGGGAAGGACCTCCTCGCGATGAAGCCGGAGAACCGGGCGCGGGAGGGCGTTTTCCTCGCATTCCAATACCCCGTGGAGATCCCCGGCGTGGGGAACGCGTACTTCCTGAAGTCCGCGCTGAACGCGATTCGACGGTACCGGAGCGAGCCGGAGCTCGATGCGATGGACTTCATGGACCTGGTGAACGACCGGATGAAGCTGTTGGGCTTCGACGAGGCGTTCCTCAGCCGCTCGCTGAACGACGGCTTCTCCGGCGGCGAGAAGAAGCGGAATGAGATATTCCAGATGGCGGTACTGGAGCCGCGCCTCGCCGTCCTCGACGAGACGGACTCCGGCCTCGACATCGACGCCCTGAAGGTCGTCGCGAACGGCGTGAACTCGATGCGGAACCAGGACCGGGCGATCATCGTCGTGACCCACTACCAGCGGATCCTGAACTACATTGTGCCAGACCGCGTGCACGTGCTCCTCGACGGGCGGATCGTGAAGTCCGGCGGCGAGGAGCTCGCTCACGAGCTGGAGAAGCACGGGTACGCGGGCATCGAAGGCGAAGTGTCGGCCGCCCGATAGGGAGGAAGCGGCGGTGTCGGAACCGGCGGATCCTCGGGCCCCGTACCTTTCGGACTTCGAGTCGCTGTCGAAGGAATTCTACGAGTCGGAGCCAGATTGGCTGCGTACCGTGCGGGCGGCGGGGCTCGCGCGCTTCCGGGACGTGGGCTTCCCGACCCTGAAGGACGAGATGTGGCGGTATACGAACGTCGCGCCGATCGCGAAGCAGCGCTTCGTTCCATCCCTGCGGCTACGCGGGGACGGCGTGTCCGAGGACCGCGTGCGCCCCGCGCGGCTCTCGCAGTTCGAGGGGAGCGAGCTCCTGTTCCTGAATGGGCGATACATGCCGCGTCTGTCCAAACTCAAGGACCTTCCGCCCGGAGTCCGCGTCGGGAGCCTTTCGAAGATGCTTGCCTGGCAGCCGAACGCGGTCGAGGGGAAGCTCGGTCGCTTCGCGCGGATCGAAGGGAGCCCGTTCACCGCGCTGAACGCCGCATTCCTCCAGGATGGAGCGTTCGTGGAGGTCCCGAAGGGCGCGTTCGTGGAGCATCCCATCCACCTCCTTTTCCTCGCAACGTTCCATCCGCAGCCAACGGCTTCGTTCCTCAGGAACCTGATCGTTGTTGGCGAGGAGGGACGGGTGACGGTCACGGAGAGCTACGTGGGACTCGACGAGGGAGTGTACCTCACGAACTCCGTTACGGAGGCGCTTGTCGCGGACCGCGGGCGATTGGACCACTACAAGTTGCAACGGGAGAGCGAGCACGCGTTCCATGTCGGCACGTTGCAAATCCACCAAGGGCGGGACAGCGTCGTTTCCGATAACTCCCTCTCCTTCGGCGGCGCGATCGTGCGGAACGATGTGAACACCTGGTTCGACGGGGAGGGTGGGGAGCTGTCCCTGTACGGCCTCTACTCCACGCATGGCACGCAGCACGTCGACAACCACACGCGCATCGACCACGCCCGACCCGCGTGCACGAGCCGGGAGCTGTACAAGGGCATCCTCGATGGACGCTCCCGCGGCATCTTCTATGGGAACATCATCGTCCACAAGGACGCGCAGAAGACGAACGCGATGCAGACGAACAAGAACCTCCTCCTCTCGAAGGACGCGCTCGCAGACAGCATACCCGGACTCCAGATCCTCGCGAACGACGTGAAGTGCAAGCACGGCTCGAGCATCGGGCAGCTCGATGAGGCGGCGATCTTCTACCTCCGCTCGCGCGGGCTCGACGCGGAGGCCGCCCGTGCGCTCCTCACGTACGCGTTCGCTCGCGAGGTCGTGGACCAGGTCAAGGTCGCGGCCATGCACGCGGTCCTCAGCATCCAGCTCGCGTCCCGACTTCCCCAGACGGACGCGGTCAGGGAGGTCTTATGAGGCCCTCCGCCCTTCGCGGTGGCGGCGGGAGGAACTGATGGCGGACCTACGGGAGCTGTATCAGGAGATGATCCTCGACCACAGCCGGAACCCCCGCAACTATCGCAAGGTCGAACCTGCGGACCGGACGGCAGATGGGACGAACCCGCTGTGCGGGGACCGCGTCACTCTCTATCTGAAGATGGACGGAGAGACGATCAAAGAGGCCGGATTCCAGGGGGAGGGCTGTGCGATCTCAAAGTCGTCCGCCTCCATGATGACGGTCGTCGTGCAAGGGAAGACCGAGCGGGAAGCCCGCCTCCTGTTCGAGAAGTTCCACGAGATGGTCACCGGTCACGAGGTGCCCGACGCAGCCGCGCTGGGGAAACTGACGGTCTTCTCTGGGGTCTCGGAGTTCCCCGCGCGCGTGAAGTGCGCGAGCCTGGCGTGGCACACGATGAAGGCGGCGCTCGACCGTGCGAACCGGGTCACGATGGAGTGAGGCGGGAATCCTCTAATACCGTCCCGGAGTCCATTCCCCGTGGCCCGGCACGCGATCGCCAAGCGGTCCGATCTGCCGCCGGGCACGATGCGCGGGTTCGACGTGGGCGCGCGGAAAATCATCCTCGTGAACCTCGATGGGGAGCTCCACGCGCTCGACGGGATCTGTTCCCATGCGTATTCCGAGCTCGCTCGGGGATTCTTCGCTGGCGACCTCATCACGTGCGCCCTCCACCTCTCCCAGTTCGACGTCCGGACCGGCGAGCCGATCTCGCCGCCCGCGTCGGAACCGATTTCGAGGTATCCCGTGGCCGTGGAGGGGGACACCGTCTACGTGGACCTGCCGGACTGAACCGCCAAACCGCTTTAAGTAGCCCTGTCTTTCCCGTGCCGAGACCATGTCGTCTAAGGCGAAAGCGGTCGCGGAACTCAGGGTGAAGGACGATTTCCCCGTGCTCGCGCGAACGGCCCACGGGAAGCCGCTCGTGTACCTCGACAGCGCCGCCACGAGCCAGAAGCCGAATCAGGTCATCGCCGCCATCGACGACTACTACCGGCGGTACAACGCGAACGTGCACCGGGCCGTGTACGAGCTCGGGGAGGAGTCCACGCGCGAGTATGAGGGGGCGCGGGAAAAGCTCGCGACGTTCATCGGGGCGAAGGATTCGCGGGAGATCGTGTTCACCCGGGGGACGACGGAATCAATCAACGCGATTGCATACTCCTGGGGCATCAAGGGGTCCCTCGGGAGGGGCGACGAGATCGTCACCACGGTGATGGAACACCACTCGAACACGATCCCGTGGTACTTCGTGAAGGACGCCAAGGGAGTCACGATCAAATGGGTCGACATCAACGACGATGGGACGCTGAAGATGGAGCAGTACGACGAGCTGATCACGGAACGCACGAAGATCGTCACCGTGACGCACGTGTCGAACGTCCTCGGGACGATCAACCCGGTCAAGGAGATCGCCCGGCGCGCCCACGAGGTCGGCGCGATCTGCGTCGTGGACGGGGCGCAGTCCGCGCCGCACATGCCCGTGAACGTCGCGGACCTCGGGTCCGACTTCTACACGGTCTCGGGGCACAAGATGTGCGGCCCCACCGGGAGCGGCGTCCTGTACGGGAAGCTGGACGTGCTCGAGCGGATGGAGCCGTTCCTCGGCGGCGGGGAGATGATCCGGGAGGTCCGGAAGGGCTCGGCGACGTGGAACGACGTGCCGTACAAGTTCGAGGCGGGAACGCCGAACATCGAGGGCGCCATCGGGCTGGGAGCGGCCGTCGACTACCTGAGCCGTCTCGGCATGGACGCCGTCCGCCGCCACGAGGTGGAGACCACGGAATACGCGCTGGAGGAACTCCACCGGATCGAGGGTCTCGTGACGTTCGGCCCGGACGACACACGGATTCGGGGTGGCGTCATCAGCTTCAACGTCGGGGAGGTGCACGCACACGACGTCGCTTCGATCCTCGACGTGGAGGGCATCGCGGTCCGCTCCGGGCACCACTGCGCGCAACCGCTCATGGAACGGCTCGCCGTGCCGGCGACTTCGCGGGCGTCGCTGTACATCTATAACTCGATGGAGGATGTGGACCGCCTCGTCGCGGGGGTCCGCAAAGTCCAGTCGATCTTCGCGTAGGCATGTCTTCGACGGTTGGCGGCGAGATGGAGGTCCGACTGCCAGGGCGCGTCCTCGAGGGGATCCACGCCCACGCCCGCGAGACTTATCCCGAGGAGTGTTGCGGGTTCCTGCTGGGCCGCGAACAGGGGTCTGTGCGAACGGTCACGGAAGGGCTGCGATCAAGGAACGTTCATCCCGACTTGCGAGAGTCGCGGTACACGATCGACCCACGAGACGTTCTCGAGGTGGAGCGACGTTGCCGCGGGACGGAGACCGGGATCCTCGGCTTCTACCACTCTCACCCCCGCCATCCCGCGCAGCCATCTTCGTTCGACCAAGAGCGCGCGTGGCCCCGGTATGTGTACCTGATCGTGGGCCTGGAGATCGACGTTCCGGGGGAGGTGACGGCCTGGTCGTTCGATCCGGAGCGGAGGGCCCTCCTGCCGGTCCCCGTCCGCGTGCTGTGATTCCGCCCATCGGGTCCGGAGATTCGTCCTCTGACCCGTGTGAAGTGCGTGCCTGAACCTGCCCGTGGACCCCGACCCTCTACGAGAGCGACCTCACCCATGTGACTCTCCGGAGTCGGTTCGAGGCGACCATCTCCGGCGACTTCACCGACTTCTCGACTTCGGCGAGGAGGTCGATGACCCGGAGCAGGCCCTCTTTCCTCGGGGACCGCACGTCGACCCGTGCCCGCTCGAACTGCTGTCGGACGACGGTCATTCCAGGGTCCAAGCCGCCGAATCCCGCGCAGAAGTCGGTCATGATCCGGTCCGTCACCGCCAAGATCGGGTCCACAAACTTTTGCGGTGGCGTCGGATGGGCGACCCGCTCAGGAAGCTCATCCAGGGTCCGCCCGATTGCGTCCCCCACGACGCCGAACATTCGCTCGACGCTCTCCCCAGTCTTCGCGCTCGAGAGGAACCCTTCGGCGTCGTACTTCTGCATGAGGAACGAGAGGAAGTCCTTCGCGTAGGTCCGGTCCGTCACAAGGTCGACCTTGTTGCCCGCCAGAATGATGGGGATTTTCCCCGCGAGCCGCCAGACGATCGGAATCCAGTACTCCTCGACGGACGTCCACGTCTCCTCTCGGGTGAGGTCGTACACCATGAGGACGGCCTGCCCGCCCCTCACCGCGCTCTCCTGCACGCCCGCGTACCCCTTCTGACCGAGCACGTCCCAGATCGTCATGATCATCGGGACCTGCCGTCCTTCGATCCGGACGATGGCGTCCTTCTTCGTGACCTTGGTCCCCACGGTTGTCAGGTAGGAATCGGAGAATTGGTCCGTGACGTAGCGACGGATCAAGGAGGTCTTGCCGACGGAGCCGTCCCCCAAGAGGATGACCTTGGACTTGATCGTGCGCATGCGCGAAACCGTGGATTCGGCCCGGCGCCTATTTCAACATTCGGCCCTCGTTATCGCACGCCTGGGAACCTCCATTCGGACCTTCGTTCCGTTGGACCGCGGTCGTATCTCGTCGTCCTCGCGCTCCGACGTCCCACTCCAGAACCCTCACCCCGGAAACCTTATGCGCGGGCCGCCCATCGGTCGCCCCCGGGCGGGGATCGCCTAGCCAGGTAGGGCGCGAGGTTGCTAACCTCGTGCGCGAAAGCGCCCGGGGGTTCAAATCCCCCTCCCCGCGTGATTCCCCGCGTGATTCCCCGCGTCGTGCGCGGTGCCCAGCCCGCAACATTCTGCTACCTCCAGCACGAAGGCTCATTAGGCGGAGCGCCCCATCCGGATTGCGGTGGGGGAGATGGTCCGCCTCACGTTCCACGGCGGCGTGCGCGAGATCGGTGGCAACAAGATCCTGCTTGAGGACGGCGACGCGCGCCTCTGGTTGGACATGGGGCAATCGTTCGGCTTCGGCGAGGACTACTTCGTCGACCCGTACCTGGACGCGCGCGCGCGGTTCGGGTTGCGGGACTATTTCGCCCTCGACCTGGTCCCGCGGATCCCCGGCCTCTACGCGGAGGACGAGCTTTCGCCGACGGACATGCCGTGGGAGCCCCCCCGCTTCTCTGGAATCGCGATCTCCCACATCCACTTCGACCACATCAACCACCTGCGGTTCGCGGACCCGGACATCCCCGTGTTCCTGGGGGAGGGAACGCGGATCATGCTCGACTCGTGGATGACGACGGCTTCGCGGGGCATGGACCTCGGCCGCCACGCGTGGAAGTCCTTCCGCACGGGACGTTCCGTGGCAGTCGACGGGGTGGAGATCGAGCCGATCCACGTGGACCACTCGGCACCGGCCGCGTACGGGTTCCTCATCCACACGCGAAAGGGGACGATCGCCTACACGGGGGATCTCCGCCGCCACGGGCCGCACGCGGAGTTCACGGACGACTTCGAGGCCGCCGCCAAGAAGGCCAGGCCGATCGCGCTGATCACGGAGGGGACCCGGGTCGCACCCTCGGAGAACCGTCAGCAGTTCTCGGAGGGGGAGGTCCGAGAGCGGGCGCCCGAGGTGATCCGCGCCGCCCGGGACCGGCTCGCGCTCGTCACCTTCTATCCGAGGGACGTCGACCGGATCAAGACGTTCCACGCGGTCGCGCAGGAAACGGGGCGGCAGTTCGTTCTGAGCGCGAAGACCGCGCACCTCCTCCTCTCGATGAAGAAGGACACGCGGATTCAGGTTCCCGACGTCGCCAAGGACCCAAACATCCTCGTGTACTTCCGCCAGCTCACCCGGGAGGACGAGTGGGAGAAGGTCCTCAAGCGGCAGGTCGCGGCCAGGGCCGTGGACTCGACGTTCGTGAACAAGCATCAGGGCGAGCTGCTCCTCCAGCTGGACTTCTACCAGCTCCCGGAGCTCGTCGACCTCAAGCCCGCGCCGGGGAGCGTGTTCATCCACTCCAAGAGCGAGCCGTTCGACGAAGAGGACATCGAAGGCCGGGTGCGGGACAACTGGCTGAAGCGGTTCCAGCTCCAGCACGTGCAGCTCCACGCGAGCGGACACTGCAGCATGCCGGAGATGCGGGACCTCGTCCGGGCGGTCAACCCGAGGACGGTCGTGCCGGTGCACACGGAGCATCCGGAGCTGTTCGAGCACTTCGGCCCGAAGGTCGTGCAACCGACGTACCGGGGCACGATGGATCTGTGACTACGGCCTCTCACTCACCTTGCGCCCGACCGTCAGGTACCCCGTGTGGCCGAGGGCGGCGAATGCCGGGCGCACGCCTTGCTCGCGGACCTCCATCTCCCGCTCCAAGAGCTCCACCGTCCGAACCTCGAAGAACGGGGCCCGCTCCATCGCGAGGACCATCTCCTTGACCTGCTCCATGTTCGGCGAGTACGACGCGAGGTGACCGCCGGGCCGGAGCGCGTCGTGGACGGCCTTCACCGCGTTCCACGGGTCCGGCAGGTCGAGGACGACGGCGTCGGAGAGGCTGTCGATCCCCATCCGCACGTCCCCATGGCGGAAGGTCACGCGAGATGCGACCCCTGCGGCCTCGACGTTCCGTCGCGCCACCGCCAAGAAGTCCTCGCGGACGTCGTACGAGATCACGCGCCCGGCATCCCCGACCGCCCTCGCGAGCGCGATCGTGAGCGCGCCGCTCCCTGATCCGGCCTCCACGACCGTGTCCCCGGGCTTCACGTCCGAGTAGAACAGCAGGACCGCGATGTCCTTGGCGGTGATGATCTGCGCCTTCCGCTCGATCGTCTGGAGGAGGTCGAGCGAGGATGGGCGGAGGACCAGGAAAGCCTCCCCGCCGATCCGGAGGACGCCGCCGACCGCCTTGAGGACCTTCTCCGAGTCCACGACCCCCAGGCGCGGCACGTTCACCATGTCGCTTTCGATCGGGACGAGCCACTTCCTGCCCTTGTCGTCGACGAGCACTACGCGGTCCACGGACTCCGATGGCGAGGCGGTCGCTTAAGTCTACGGGACGGTCCACTGCGCCGGCGCGGTCGCGTACACCCAGTAGCCGTATCCGGGCAAGAGTTCGTCCATGCCCGCCAGCCGGCGGAGGAAGTATGGCCCGGTGGTGTCGTACGTCTCCACGAAGGCGACCTCCGCCGTCGCGTTCCGCAGGTCGGAGACCCGGTACGGGTTCGCCTTCAAGCTCGGGAACCCGACGAAGTTCCATCCCTGGACGAGATCGACCTGCGTCCCGGACGGGACGATTCCGACGACGACGAAGGAGTCCGCGCCAAGCACGTTCACCCACAACGCATTCGTGATGCCGACGGACATCAGGTCGTTGTACGGCTTGCCGGCGACGTACGCCTTCCATGGGTCGGCCGCATCCGCCGCAACGTACGTCCGTGCCCGGTTCCACGACAGCGTGCGGAACGTTCCGGTGAGCGATGGATCCGTCTGCAGGACCGGAACGGAAACCAGGTTCCATCCGTTCGACACCGTGCGAGCGAACTTGGCGGCCATGAGCAAGGACTGGGCGTCGTTGTTCGCGGCGTCGACGGACTTCACCCGATACAGGTAGGTGTTCGGGTCTCCGTCCCCGGCGAATGGGTCTCTCCACGAGTACGTGGCGGATCCGTCCGCCGCGATTTCCGTGACGTTCACGAGGACTCCGCCCCTGCCGATCGCGCGATACACGCGGTACCGCGTCGTCCCGCCGAAGGTGCCCTCGTCCGAGGCGCGGTTCCAGGTCAGCTGGACGTCCGCGTACGTGGGGCCGCTCAGCTCAGGCGTCGCGCTCACGATCACGGGCGCCGTGGGCGGGTCCCGGTCGATGTTCCCGGCCTCCGTGCATTGCTGGAAGGATCCGGCCAGGCCCCAGTTCCCTGCCGCGTCCCTCCCGCGGACGTACACGGTATGGCACTCGTTGTCGGCCCATCCGAGCGTGCCAGCGTCGACATCAGATTGCACGCTCTCGGTGGGACTGTCGAAGACGCCGTCTGTGGCGACCATGGCCGTACCCGTCCCCTCCGCACCCAAGGCGTCGATGAAGAACTCGCCTGCGACGACGGTACTGTTCCCCGTCGTGATGTCGTTCACATTGGCGGAGAGACGGAATACCGCCGAGCGGTTCACGGGATTCGGTGTGCCCGCGAGGCTCGCGACGAGCGGTCCAAGCGTGTCAGAGACGCCCTGGCACGTTCCCCCGTAGATCAGGAGGTACACTTCGTAGTTGACGGCCGTGATCGTGCCGCGCGAGGAATGGTACACCTCGTAGACGCACGTCTCTAGGGTCGATGACATCTGATGGCCCTTCGCGAACGCATCGGCCGTGAAGATTCCCAGGTTTGGCGGCGTCGCGTAGCCGTCGGAGGAGTCGTACGTCCAGAGGTTCGGCACCCCGTACGGGTTCGCGTTCTCCATGTGCGGGAGCCACACGATCCCATCCGTCGTCTGCACGATGTTGAGGATCGGGCGCCGGTCGTAGTTCGCGTTCGAGACCGCGGTGCCGTAAGGGCCACGAAGTCCGGATCCAATCGGGGGCATGAAGTCCGCGGAGAGCGTGCAGCCGAGACCGCAGTTTCCAGGAGTGGCGCCGTTCCGATAGTCGCGGGGGATAACGCTGCTTGAGTAGGTACCGTCGGTGTAGGTCATGTACATCTTCAGGTCCGCCTGGAGATTGTCGCGCGTGAACACGGCGTACACACGGTTGCCGCTGCTTCCTTCCGTGGTCGAGAGCGCGGCGGGCCATTGCACGTTGTCCGTCGTGTCGAGAATCGTGTACGTCCCCGGCGGGGTGGTCGCCGGGAAGGCCGACCAACCCGCGTTGTCGAGCAGGCGGACGGTCAGATCGCGGTCGTTCCCGGTGGGGGTGCGCCAGTAGACGAAGACCCAAACGACGTCGTTTTGGTCGACGACCCCGTTCGGGAAGAAGTAGAAGTTAGGATTCCCGGGCGGCGGGAACACCTGCGTCGTCGGTCCCCAAGTGAAGCCGCCATCCGTCGAGATCTTGACCTGAGTCGTCACCGCGGACAAGGTCGTACATCCTGACGTGAACGCGAGGACTTCCCAAACGTAGAGCAGCTGTCCGTTCGGCCCGATCCCCGGAGCGGCCCGGAAGAGCGGGAAGCTCACGCGCGCGATGTTGCAGGGCTGGGCGCTCCCCTCGTTCTTCTGGATTGTCCGGACCGTCCAAGTCGCGTAGGGCGGATCCGCGTACGCTATTCGCGACCACGACGTCGCATCGGGATTGGTCTCCGCGGGGTCGTTTCCCGTCCACGTGATCACGACACGGTTCGTCAGGAGGCCGGCGTGCATCCGGAGCAGGCGGAGGTCGTTCGGGTCGTCGTTCGTGTTGCTGACCCGCGTGTGGACGAACGGGAAGATGGGCTGGCCGCTCGCGTCCAACGTCGCCTGGGCGACCCACACGTTCACGCCGCCGGTCAGGCCGTCCGCCGAGACCTGCGAGGTCTTGCGATACGTGATGAAGATCTGCCGGCCCGTGCCCGCATCCTCGAACACGAGGACGGAGGGGTCGAGTTCATCCACGGTGCCGTTCGTAATCTGGTGCGGGAAGGGCAGGGGGATCGAGAGCACTTCCACGCAGACCGGGAGGAAGTCGGACGCTGGCGGGATGTTCGGATCCGTCCCGCTCACCGCGCGGATGTCGAAACAGTAGATGCCCGGGGAGACTAGCGAGCTCGCCGTGACGACCGTCAGGACGTCCTGTGATTCGGAGGATGCCAGCACCGGCGCACCCGAAGGGTAGAACGAGACCACCAGTCCCTGGGGCGCCGTCGAGGAGAGCTGGACCGTGTCCGTGCCGGTTCCATAGTTCAGCGCGGTCACGGGGATCGTCGCGGAACCCAGCGGGGAGACGCTCACCTGCGTGGGGTACGTCGTGGTCAGGTCGACCTTCCACGTGGACACCGGCCCGATGTTCGCGGAGAAGACGAGCGCGAACCGGGTCGTCGACGGAATCTGAACCCCTCGGACCTGCACGGTCCACGTTCCCGTTTCCGGCACCTCAACCTCGACCTGTTCCACCGTGTTGATCGTGTCGTACCCCACTTTCGCGGGGTCCGTCCAACCGCTCGTGTACTGATTCCCGTGATACTCCGCGCCGCCGGGAGAGACGACCCGAAGGTCGATGTTCCGCGCGACCGCATCCCCGGGCGCGTCCAGCCAGACGAGCGTGACCTTCAGGGGCACGTCGTCGCCGTCCACGTTCAGACTGGTGGTCGTGGGCGTCCACGTACCCGACGTCATGAACTGTCCCGTTTCGTACTGGTTCACGCGCGGTACGGGTGGGAAGAGGGATTGCTCGAGGTCGATTCGACCCCACCCCTGATCGTAGCCCGGGTACGTGTACAGGTTGCGGTCCATCCGAACCGCTCCGTTGACCAGGATCGCCTTGACCAGGTACGAGGGCGGATTGAAGTACGGATGAGCCGGGTCGTTGTCAGCGACGACCTCCCGGAGGTACTCCCGCACGAGCATCGCGAGGCCCGCGGCGTGCGGCGTCGCCATGCTCGTCCCTTGTAGGTACCGGTAGTCCGCATAGCCGTCCCCGCCAAAGCAGTAGTCCCTCGGGACGCTGCAGTACTTGTCGACCCACGTGATCAGGTCCGCGCCGGGAGAGAACCCGGTCGAAAGATACTCCCCGCGCCCCATCAGGGAAACGACGGACGTCCCGATCGCCACGAGGTCGGGTTTGATCCGCCCGCCGCTCTCGCCGGGTCCGCCGCGGCCGCTGAAGTCTGCGACCAGGTTCGGGTTGTCGGAATCGAACTGCTCCGGTCGGAAGTTCTGGCTCGCTCCTACGGTCAGGCCGTTCTTTCCGAGCGCGGAGCCGCTCACCGTGTTCGCGTCCGGACCGTCGTTGCCCGCCGCGATCACGATGATCCGTTCCGGCCATGAGTTCATCTTGGTGTCCGCGGTGTTCGCCGTTGTCCCATAGATGCGGCTCGAATCTCCCCAGCTATTGCTCTGGACGGCGAAGAACGCACGGCTTCCCGTGTCGATGTTCGCGTTGTGCGTCGCGACGACCGCGCCGTCGAACCATGGCTGTCCGCACGTCGCCAGGTTTACGCCGCTCGTAAGGGTGGCGCTGATGTATCCGTTGAGATATTGACAATCCCAGTATGCCAAGTTCACCGCAAGGCCCGTGCCGCAGAAGGGGGGAGCCCCATTCTGGACCCCGTCCACGGAGATCTTCCCTTCCGGCACGACGCCCGCCTCGGACTTGTGCCACTCCTTGTCCGTCACGGAGACCGTGGGGTCGCCGACGTCTTCGATCAGGTAGCGCTCCCACGAGTAGCCGTCGGCTGCGATGATTCCGGCGACATGCGTGCCGTGGGCGGAACCGCACTCCCCGTCCCTGGTGGGTCCGGAATGGCGGAAGAATCGCGTCACGCGGTCCACGTTGGGGCTGTCGAAGAAATCCAGCGCCCCGTCCGTGTCGGAGCCCTCGTCGAACCCCGTGTCGATGATTCCGGCGCCTTCCGTGTAGTCATCCGAATTGTACATCGACCTGTCCGGACCCGGCGACCGACCGGTCAGGTTGGTTGGAAGGCCGCTTCGGCCTGAGTCCCATGCGCTATGGTAGTTGTGAATTTGTCCCGCGATTCGGTCAAGCGCCACGGGATCGGCGTACTCCATGATCGCGAGCACGTCCGGATCATGGGCGAGCCGCGCGAGCTGCGCGGCAGGGACGGTCGCAATCACAGTCGGCGGATAGTCCCAGGCTTGTTCCACGCGTCCGAAGGCTGCCACTCGCTCTTGGAGCGCCGCAAGCGAGGCCTTGGCAAAGCCGATGACGGAGACGCGGACCTCCCCTGACCTCGAAAGCAGGTCGGCCGAGACCCTGTACCCCGGATGGTAGACCCCGACCCACTGCACGTACGCGGACGCCTTCGCCGCCTCGACCGCTGCGGCGGATCCGCGGACGACGAACGCGTGGCTCGCGATGTATGCGTCAAACTCCAGACCCTGTCGTTCGAGCTCGGAGACCCACTCGCTCCGGACCGGCCCCACATACTGAAGGAGGTACGCACCTGGGCTGCTTGCCTGCAGGTCGTCCGAGAAGACGGGTGCCCCGATCGCCGAATCGAATCGCACGCCCGAGAAATACAGGTCGATGGAGGTCCGGCCCGTCATGAAGTCGACGCCCGGCGCGCTGCGGGCCGAGGCGACGAGGCTCCTCGGGATCCGCATGAGCTGGAGTCCGTTGCCATAGTCGGCGAGAACCTGGCCCCCCGAGTCGACGAGCGCCTGAGGATCCACCGCCCAGGAGTCGACGAGGACCAGAGGGCCGTCCGGTGGCGCTGCGGTGTGCGCGGATTCCGGCCCTCCCGGGCCGAACGGCGTGGCCAAGAAGGCGGTTGCGATCGCCAGCACGTATACTACTCGAGCGGTGTACATGTCCTCCTCCCTCGCGTCATGATTCTGGGCCGGACCGGTTGTCCGAATCGGCGGGTTATCCTAGCGGGAGTATTTAGGCGTTAGCCATAGGCGTTAGCCACACTCGCGGCCGGACCACGAGGGGGGTCTTACGGAACGGGAAGGTCCGCCTAGGCGGCCGTGCCGCTCGTTCCGCAGGAATAGTCGGCGTCGTCGCCGTCGTAGCGGCCCCAGGCCCGACCGATGGGCCAGAATATAAATAACGCTCCGGATATCGCACGGCGATATGGGGAGGTGGGCGATGGGGAAGGGGGTCGGCCCCCTTCTGTTCGTGGCTCTTCTCGTTGCCTCCGCGGTTGGACCGGGCTCCACCCCCGACCGCGCGGAACGGAGCGAGCGTAATTTGCCCGGACCGCTTGCGACCGATCTGAGGACGGTTGGGCCGTCGAGCGGAGTCGAGGGTCGCAGCGCAGAGGCGGGGGAGGAGCTGGCCCGACCCGAGTATCCATCGTCCCAGGATCCAGGTCTGCTCGGATCGGGAATCGGTCCACGGCCCCTCCTGGCGAATGCCATTGCGAGCCATCACTTCGACGACGCCTGGTCCCTCGGGTTTCGCGGTGCGGGCATCCATGTGGCGGTGGTCGACGACGGCGTGGATTTCGGGAACCTCGACCTGCAGGGCACCCAGGCGGTGGTCACGAACGCGTCCTCTCCCTACGTCGGCTGGCCGATTGCGTACGACCCGAAGTCCCTGGGGACGTACCTCCTGACCGGCTATCCGGACGGGACATGGTTCGCGAACACGACGCGGGTCGGCCTGGGCCCGTTCGACGTCGTTCACACGATCAAGGTGGACGGGACGAACGACTTCGGGGACCGCGAGCGATGGGGCAAGGACGCAGAGGGCCAGTCCACGGGCGATGCGGACGGCGCCAAGATCGACTACGATCTTCAGGACCTGTATGCGACGAGGGACGACGATGACTGGTTCGTCGGGTTTCCCGTGTTTCTGAACGATCAGAATGCCTCCTTCGTGCTCCTCATCGACACGGATAACGAGACCTCCGGGGCGTATGTTTCTCCCGGCGGCTTTCCGGTCGACACGAACACCTCCCATGAGAACCGCGTGAACGACGTCGCCTGGTCCCCGGACGGGACGAAAGTGGCGAGCGTGGGCGGCGACCGGCGCGTGCGGATCTGGAATCGGACCGGGGCCCTGCTGCGGACGATGGGAGGGGACCTGACGGAGCCTGAGACCCTGTCCGTCGCTTGGTCTCCGGACGGGGCAAAGGTTGCGAGCGCGGACAAGAACCGCCTCCGCATCTGGGATGCCTCCACGGGGACGTTGATTCACGACATCGGAGCGCCCGGGTACACGGGGGTGGAGGAGAACGGCGTCCTAGCGTTCAGCCCGAACGGCACCTGGATTGCCGCGGCTTCGCCCTACCGGATCCTCGTGTTCTCGGTCGCGACGGGCGCGCGGTTTGGGAGCGTTTGGCCCGGGAACTTCGATGTCAATGCGGTCGCGTTCAACCCGCAGGGAGATCGTATGGCGGTCGCGCTCGGGGACAACTCGGCCCGTGTGTACGCGATGGTCCCTGCGACCTTCAACACCGGCGCGCCGGCGACGGCGTTGTACACGCTGGCCGGGCCCTCGGGGCACACGCAGCCCGTCCTGGACGTCGCTTGGTCTCCGGACGGAACGAGGATTGTGACCACCGCAAAGGACGACCGGGCGAAGCTCTGGGACGTGGCCGGACAGGCCGTCCTCCGGGACCTGACGGGCCACAACTCGTGGGTCTTGTCGGCGGACTGGTCCCCTTCCGGGGCGGGCTTCGTCACGAGTTCCCAAGGCCTCGGGGCGACCCCGCCATCGTTCGCCATCTGGGACAGCGGAGGCAACCTCGTCCGGCTCGTGAATCAGACGCGGCCCCTTCCGGCGGTGAACTGGTCCGTCGGCGACGAGATTGCGACCGCCGGCGAGGACGTCACCGCGCGCCTGTGGACCTCGGCGGGTGACTTCATCCGGATCCTCGTCGCCCACCGTCCCGACTACGCGCTGTTCACCCACGGGTTCAGCCAGTACAGCGACCGGGAGAGCAAGTACGTCCACGGGACCGAGCTCGCGGTCTGGTATCGGTGGGACGTGCCCTCCGGATCGTGGGTCGCCGAGTCCCTTGCGAATCTCGGAGGGCGCCAGTCTGCGCTTCAGGTCGGCGCCGCCCTGTTCAACGAGTTCGCAATCCCGCGGTCCCTTCTCGCGGGCGATCCCGCGGCGATCTCGATGGAGCTGTTCTCCGCGTTCGAGACGGGCTCCCGGGCGCAGGACACCGTCCCCTCAGACCCGAATGTGGATTTCCAGGGAATCGATCCCTCGCCCGGCTGGTCCAGTCTCAGCACGTTTGCGTGGCGGGAGATCCGGTCGTATCAGGTCTCCGGGCTCACCACCGCCTCGAACGCGTTCCACTTTGGATTCCACCCCGGCCCCGCCGTCCAGCGGGAATTCGGGGCGCTCGGAGTGCTCGTCGCCGACTCTGCCCAGCCCGGGAAGTACGATCGCGTGTACCTCGACATGAACGACGACAAGGTCTTTGACCTGACGGACGTCGTCGTCTCCAAGGCAAGCCCGATTGCTGCGATCGACAATTACAACGCGACCGCCGGAGGTCCCGGCGAGGACACGTATCCGGACGTGTCCGCCGGGATGATCTACTTCATCTCGGACGGCGTCAACCCGATTCCTTACTCCGCACGACTGCAGGAACGGAAGTCCTCGGAAGGCCTGCTCCTGCGCATCCCGGCCTCGGGGGACCTCGTCGCATTCGCGGGCGATTTCGGTGTGAATCCCATCACGACGGCCCTATCCGAGCATGGCACGAGGATGGCCGGGGCGATTGTCGCCCAGGGCCGTCTGCCCACGCCGATTGTCGGCACGGCGAACAATGCCACCCTCATCGCGATCTTGAACGGTCTCAGCGACCCGATCGAGGCATGGACCTTCGCGGTCGAGGGGTATGACGCCCGACCGAACACGGGGGACGAGGCGACCGTCGTCGTGAGCGGGTTCAACTACGCGACGATCCACCACGACGGGTGGGACGTCTACTCGCGCACGGCGGACTACCTGTCCACGCAGACGTCCAATGGAAGCGCGACGTTCGTCGCCAGCGTCGGCGACTCCGGGTACGGGTACGGCACCGCGCTCGCGCCCGCCTCGGGTCCCTCCGTGATCGCGGCAGGGCGCGCGGGCGACTTCAGCCTCCGCTCGATGGTTTACGGGGGGATCGAGGGACCGAACGCGCACGTCCGCGATCCCGCGGTCGCGGGGTCCCGGGGGCCGTCCGCTCAGGGGTTCGTCAAGCCCGAGCTGTTGGCGGTGGACACCGCCATCGTGTCCATCCCCTTGCATTCCGCCTCTCAGGGGAGCGCCGCCTACACGTCCGTTCCCATGGTCGGCTCCGACGTGTCCGCCGCACTCGTCGCGGGCGCCGTCGCGATCGTTCAGGAAGCGTTTGCCGCGGCGCGCGGACGAACCCCGAGGGTCGACGAGGTCCGCGCGATCCTCATGTCCGGGGCGGACGACATGGGCCACGACGTCCTCTCCCAGGGGGCGGGGTTCCTGAACGTCTCCCGGTCCGTCAAGCTCGCCGCGGAGACCGCGGACGCCGGCCTCGAGGCCTCGCCGCCGACGTGGCATCCCGGGACCTACAACGGCGTGTCCCATCCAGGCTTCACGCGCCTCATGCTCCCGGGCGACTGGGAGGCCCTCGACTTCGACGTCGCTAACCGGGGAGGCGCACCGATCACGGCGGGCGTGGAAGCGGTCGCCTTCACACGCTCCGGCGTCTACTCTCATACGAACGTGACGCGCACGGACCTGTACCAGCCGGAGGGGGATGTCGCCCTCTGGGTCAACGACACCGGCCTCTGGAAGGTGAACGGGACGACGTTCGCCGCCGTCCAGCTCGCGGCGCCGATCCCCGGCGCGTGGTCGAACGCGGACCTCGTGAAGGTCACCGCGTACTCGGACCTCAGCCGTCTCACGCAACAAGTGGGGACGAGCTTCCTCGTCAACTACTCGTACACGCTCCGCGCGTTGGACTGGACGATCGACTGGGCGAACCCCAAACCCCCAATCCCTGCGCCCGCGAGCTTCCCGGGAGAGCTGAACACGATCGCGGAGACGTTCCACCAGTCGAACGTGCTCGAGGTGCGCGCCGCGTTCCCCGCGATCGCCCTGCACACAGGGCTCGTGATCACCCTCGAGTCGGCGGATCCCTCGCTCGCGATCGAGGGCTTGGCCTGGACCTTCGAGATCGAGTTCTATGAGCGCACCCCGTGGCCGTGGGTTTCCGTCCCCGCGTCCATAACAGTCCCCGCGCGCAGCTCCGCAATCCTCGCCGCGAACCTGAGCGTCCCCGGCGGCGCGGACCTCGGGTCGTACGAGGGCGAGATCCTGATCCGGGACCCCGTGCGCGGGGTGACGACGATCCCAATCCTCGTGAACGTAGGGGCGGACGGACCCCGCCTCACGTTCGGCGGGAATCTCGTCTCGGCCGACCTGTACGACAACAGCCGGATGTTCGGCGGCTACGACCGCGCGCTCTCGAGCGCCACAAGGCTGCGGCGGCCGACCCTCGGCGACTGGCGGTTCTTCTTCTTCGACATCCCCGCGCAAGGGGTGTGGGAAGCCCCGACGGGGTACAAACTCCTCGTGCGGACGGGTTGGGTCGACGCGCCGAGCGACGTCGACATCTTCGCGTTCGGAAGAAACCCGAGCGCGGACCTCGCGACCCAAGGCAACGGCGGCTGGTACGGACCGATGACCCTGAGGCAGGCGGGGAAGACCGAGGAGCTCGACAAGCCGGAGTTCAAGACCGCGACCGGCGGCGGCGAGGAGGTGCTCGCGTACGACCTCTCGTCCGGGCTGAACGTGATCGCGCTCCGCGGGTTCGCGATGCGCGGCCTCGAGGCGGAGGTCCGCCTCCTCTCCGGGGAGGGGGGATGGGTGAACACCCCCACCGGCGTCAACGTCGCGACCCGATTCCTTCGGTGCGACGTCGCGAACGCGACCGTGTTCGAAGGCGGCTGTGGCCGGCTTGCGTTCATGTCGAACATGGACCTGCCGGGCCTGCGGGCGTCCGCGGTGGGACCGGCACAGACGACGAGCTTCTCGGAGCTGCCAATTGCGCAGGACGTCCAGAGCTGGTGGGTCCCCGGCCCGTGGGGCGACTGGATGCGCCGCGGTTCGTTTACGTATGTCGTCGACGTGCAGAAGGCCCTCATCCTCGAGGTCGCCATCCAGGGGAAAGTCGACGTTTCGGATCTCGACCTCGCAGTCTTCCGGAACGCCGACGGAGCCCCGTGCGAGTGGGACCCCGCGTTGGTGGACCCCCTCACGGGCCTCGAGGGGTATTGGAAGACGTGCGAGCTTGAACCGGAGGAGTACCTCTTGGTCGACCCGACCAAGTGGAACACGGATGCGGACGGGGACGCGGACGAGCGCGTCAAGTGGACAAGCCCTGCGGATGGGCAGTACTTCGTGAAGGTGCTTGGTTACACGGTGCTCGCCAATCCTGGCCATTTCGACCTCCAGGTCTCCGTGACGCTCGACACGGGCACGGGGTACCGGGTCGACGAGGCGCCCGCGGGGAACGTGACGGGCACCATGCCAGTTCTTCCTGCACTCACGCGGGTCCCGATGAACATGACGTGGGATTTCCCGATCGACACGGAGGACGACGCGTACGGCGGCGCCGTGCTCCTCGGGCTGCCGAACGCGCCCGGCGTCATCGTCGTCCCGGCCGTCGTCCTCCTCGATCGACGCGCGCCGGAGGTCGTCGGGCTCAAGGTCAGCGCGCTTTCCGGTCGGCTCAGCGCCGCGGACAACCGGACCACGAACGACCCCGCCCCCCAGCTTGCGGTTTCCGTCCAGGACCTGGACTGGGGTCAGCTCGACCGGACGTCCCCGCGCCTCGTCCTCGACGGCGTGGACATGACCGGAATCGCGTCGATTGGGATCTTCGCGCTCCCTCGTGGCGGGAAGGTCGGGTACTGGGAGGGGACGCTGTCCTTGGCTCCGCCGACCCCCCTCGACGAGGGGAATCACACGTTGAACGCGACGGTCGCGGACCGGACGGGAAACGTAGTCACGGCGAACTTCACGTTCGCGATTGACGCCACTGCGCCGACCCTCACGATCGCCGGAGCGCCGCTCCAGTATACGACCTCCGACACCCACGTCGTCACGGGGACGACGGAGCCGGACGCGTTCGTGAACGTCCGGGGTGTTTGGTACGACGTCGGGCCCACGGGGTCGTTCCAGGTCCCGGTGCCGCTCCTCGAGGGAACGAACGCCCTGACCGTGACCGTCACGGACTGGTTCGAGATCGATGCCTCCGGAAACCAGGTCGCGGGCAACTTCGTGACCGTGCTCCAGACGATCGTGCGCGACATCCGGGTTCCGGAGATCGTGTATTGGGGTCCCGACCCGGCGGGAACGACGCGAGCCACCGAAACGGTCGTCACAGGACTCGCCCGGGATCCGTTCGCGGCGTCGGAGTTCGGACGGCCCCAGGACATCGCGATGGTCCTCAACAGTCCCGGCTTCTCCGGCCCGGTCCCGGTCCAGGCGGACGGGACGTTCCGGGTCGTCGTCCCGCTCGCCGAAGGCGCGAACGCGATCACGGCCACGCTGCGGGACTTGGTGGGAAACGAACTCACGACCTCGATCTCGGTGACCAGCGACACGATCGCGCCGGACCTCAGCGTCGTCTCGACTCCCGGGACCGTCCAGACCTCTGTCCTCACGGTCCGGGGCACGGCGGAGGCGGGGGCGTTCGTCACGGTCAACGGCATCCTCGCGGTCAGCGCGCCGGGCGGGGCGTTCTCCAAGGACGTGGCTCTCAGCCGGGGACGAAACGTCGTGGTGGTGCAGGCGGTCGACATCGCGGGCAACGTGGCGACGAGGCAGCTCGTGGTCACCTACCAAGCGGACACGGGAATCGGACTCGGGTTGGCGGCGGGGATCGCCGCCGCTGGCGCGGCGATTGGGCTGCTGGTTGCGTTCGCGCTCTCCCGCGCGGGCGTGCGGATCCCGCTCCTGAGCCGGAAGTCCCGGGAGGGAGGGCCGAATCATGAGGCCCCGGCGGAGGCGTTGAGCGAACCGGCGGAAGAGGCAGGGCCTGCGGAACCCGCGACACCCGAGGAGCTGGCCGGAGATCCACGCGCCGCGCGCCTGCGGGCCGCATATGACGAGGGAATTATCACGAAAGAGGTTTACGAGGAGAACCTCCGCCGCCTGAAGGGACGGGGCGGTCCGTAGGCAGCCCGGAAAGCCTTTAACCCGATGCGGTCCATCGCGCGGCGGGGAACGTCATGGGCAGCTCCGATGTCTCAGGGTTCTACAAGCTCAGCATCGAGGACCGACTGAAACTCGTCCGGGAGTTCGGCGGGCTCACGGACGCGGACGTGGAGGCCGTCTCGCAGGGCGGCGCGCTCCCCCTCGACCTCGCGAACCGGATGATCGAGAACGTCGTCGGCACGATGGCGCTGCCCCTCGGGGTGGCGGTGAACTTCCAGGTCAACGGGCGCGACTACCTCGTCCCCATGGCGATTGAGGAGCCCTCCGTGGTCGCCGCCGCGAGCAACGCCGCAAGGATGGCGCGGACCCGGGGCGGCTTCCACGCGAGCACGACCCCGCCCGTCATGATCGGACAGGTGCAGATCGTCGAAGTGCCCGACCCGAACGGCGCGAAGATGACCGTGCTGCATCACCGCCAGAAGATCATCGACCTGTGCAACGAGAAGGACCCGGTCCTCGTCAAGTTCGGTGGGGGCGCGAAGGACGTGGAGGCCCGCGTCGTCCCCTCCTCGCGCGGCCCCATGCTGATCGTGCACCTCCTCGTGGACTGCCGGGACGCGATGGGCGCGAACGCGGTGAACACCATGGCCGAAGCCGTCGCGCCCTATCTGGAGGAGATCACGGGCGGGCGGGTGTACCTCCGGATCATCTCGAACCTGGCGGTGCATCGACTCGCGAGGGCGCGCGCGGTGTTCGCGAAGGAGGCGATTGGCGGCGCGGACGTCGTCGACGGCATCCTCGAGGCGTACGCGTTCGCGGAGGCGGACCCGTTCCGGTGCGCGACGCACAACAAGGGGATCATGAACGGGATCGACGCGGTCGTGATCGCGACGGGGAACGACTTCCGCGCGATTGAGGCGGGTGCGCACGCCTACGCGGCGTGGGCCCACGGGCCGGGCTACCATTCGCTCACGAAGTGGGAGAAGAACGCGGAAGGCGATCTCGTCGGCACGATCGAGCTCCCGATGGCGGTCGGCCTCGTCGGCGGGGCGACCGCGGTCCATCCCACCGCCAAGGCGAACGTGAAGCTGCTTGGGGTCAAGACCGCGCAGGAACTCGCCGAGATCATCGCGGCCGTCGGACTTGCGCAGAACTTTGCCGCACTCCGAGCGCTCGCGACGGAGGGAATCCAGCGGGGTCACATGGGGCTGCACGCGCGCAACATCGCCGCCACTGTCGGTGCGACGGGGGACGAGATCGACCGGGTCGCGGAGATTCTCGTGAAGGAGAGGAAGGTCCGGATGGACCGCGCGAAGGATGTCCTCGACGAGCTCCGGAGGAAGTAACATGCCGGATGGGGACACGTTCCTCGAGGGCTTACCGGACCTCTCCGAGGATGGCGCACGATGTACTTCATGAGCAATCGTCCCGGAGGGTTCGGCCTTTGCGATTTGCGCGTCTCCCACTACGACGACCCGCACGACGGCCTCGGGTGGCCACTGGCGGTCAACCCGGGCGCCGACGTGAGCACGAACGCGGACACAGATGAATCGGCCCCCCACAGGATCGGTGGGCTCCGTGCTCAAGCGCAGCAAGGCATTAGTAGGGAGTCGCCCCATGCACTCGAAGGAGGCGAGGGGGTTGCGGACCATCGCATTCGTCGTGGCGCTCTTCGCGGCGACAACGCTGATGGCCGATGCGTTCGCTCCCGTCGGCGTTCCTCCGGTGGAGGTGAGCCCAACCCCTGCGGCGTTCGACCCCTCCGCCCCCACAGGGTTCTTCACGGAGAACGCGGCGCAGGTCGAGAACGCTGAGATCCTGTACTACGCCCGCGGGGACGGTGTCTCCGTGGGGTTCGCCGCCGGGGCCGTCCTGGTCGACCTCCGCGAGCGGCCGGCCCGCGACGAGCTCCGTCCTTGGTCCGGGCCCGCGCCGTTCGTCCCCGCGGCCCCCGCGGCGCCCCTCCGCGGCCACATGGTCCGCATCGCCATGGAGGGGGCGAACCCCATCGTCCCCCGAGCTCGGGAGGAGCTCCCCCACCGGGCGAACTTCTTTCTCGGGGACGACCCCGCCCGCTGGCGCACGGGTGTCCGGAACTACGCGGAGGTCGTCTACGAGAACGCGTGGGACGGGATTGACGTCGTCTACCGTCCCTCCCCCGGCGGAGTGAAGTACGACCTCGTCGTCCATCCCGGCGCGGACCTCGCGGACATCGCGTTCGCCTACGAGGGCGTCGACGGATTGGCGGTGACCCCTCGGGGCCTCTCCGCGGAGACGAGCCTCGGCCCCCTGCGAGACGACCTGCCCGCCGCCTGGCAGGCGAGCGGCCAACCTGTGGCTTGCGCCATCCGGCCGATCGCAGAACGGACCGTAGGTTACGCCTGCTTGGGGTGGGACGGGACGGGGGACCTCGTCATCGACCCCCTCCTCTACTCCACCTTCCTCGGCGGGAGCGCGAATGACAATGGCTTCGGCATCGGCATCGCCGTCGACGCCTCGGGCGCCGCCTACGTGACCAGCACCACGTATTCGACGGACTTCCCCACGACCCCCGGCGCCTACGACACGACACACAACGGCAACTGGGACGCCTTCGTCGCGAAGCTGGACCCCACGGGAGGCGGCCTCCTGTACTCCACCTACCTCGGAGGCGGCGGCGACTATGATGGTGGAACTTCCGTTGCGGTAGACGCCTCGGGCGCCGCCTACGTGACCGGCTACACGGAATCGTCGGACTTCCCCACGACCCCCGGCGCCTACGACACGACACACAACGACAACTTGGACGCCTTCGTAGCGAAGCTAGACCCCACGGGAGGCGGCCTCCTGTACTCCACCTACCTCGGGGGTGGCAGTCATGATGGTGGATCTTCCGTTGCGGTAGACGCCTCGGGCAGCGCTTACGTGACCGGCTGGGCGTACTCGACGGTTCCGGGTAGGCCGGACTTCCCCACGACCCCAAGCGCGTTCGACACCACGCATAATGGCTACTCGGATGCTTTCGTAACGAAGCTGAACGCAACGGGGAGCGGCCTCCTGTTCTCCACCTACATTGGCGGGGGCTCTTACGAGGTCGGATATTCCATCGTGCTGGACGTCTCGGGCAGTCCCCACTTGACCGGCGGGACGTGGTCGACGGACTTCCCCACGACCCCTGGGGCTTTCGACATCTCGCATGATGGCGGCCTCGACGCCTTCGTAACGAAGCTGAACGCAACGGGGAGCGGCCTCCTGTACTCTACCTACCTTGGCGGGGGCTCTTACGAGGTCGGGTATTCCATCGTGCTGGACGTCTCGGGCAGTGCCTACGTGACCGGCTACACGGGATCGTTGGACTTCCCCACAACCCCAGGGGCTTTCGACATCTCGGATAATGGCGGGCACGATGCTTTCGTAACGAAGCTGAGCCCGACGGGGAGCGGCCTCCTCTATTCCACCTACCTGGGCGGCGGCAATAGCGACGGGGGGGCGTCGATTACCGTGGACGCTTTCGGAGGAACGTACGTGACCGGCTACACGGAGTCGTCGGACTTCCCCACGACCCCAGGCGCCTTCGACACCACGTACAATGGCGGTCTCGGCGCCCAAGCCTATGACGCCTTCGTGGCGAAGCTGAACCCGACGGGGAGCGGCCTCCTCTATTCCACCTACCTGGGCGGCGGCAGTAGGGACGAGGGGGCATCGATTACCGTGGACGCTTTCGGAGGAACGTACGTGACCGGCTACACGGAGTCGTCGGACTTCCCCACGACCCCGGGTGCGTTCGACACCACGTACAATGGCGGTCCCCCCTTCCAGGCTTTCGACGTCTTCGTAACGAAGCACGATCTGCTCCCTGAACCCAACTCGCCTCCCGTCCTGGCCTTCACGTCGCCTCTCGGGGGTGAGGTCTGGGACCAAGGCACGTCCCACGCGGTCACGTGGACCGCTTCGGACGACCAGGACTCCTCCGGGGCCCTCGTCGTGTTCCTCAACTACACGTCGAGCGCGGGGAGCGGCACCGTGTGCGGACCCGTTCCTGGGTCCCCCGGCCTCTGCGATTGGATCGTGCCCAACATCGTCGCGACGGACGTCGTCGTCAACGGCACCCTCGTCGACACGCGCGGCCTGCAAGGCTGGGACGAGAGCGGACCGATCCGAGTGCCGCCCGACACCATGCCGCCAACCGTGACGATCGACGTCCCGACAAACGGGGAATGGACCAACGCCAATCCGGTGCCGGTCAGCGGCACCGCCTCCGACGTAGGGTCGGGGGTGGAGCGCGTCGAGGCAAGTTGCGACGACGGGATCTCATGGATTCCCGCGGCCGGGACGGCCGCATGGTCGGCCGAGTGTGCGGGTCTCGCGGAGGGTGCCCATATCCTCCACGCGCGGGCCTTCGACTTCACGGGGCTCGAGTCCGTCCACGACCTCGTCACCGTGAACGTCGACCGCACCCCGCCTTCAGCCCCGGCCCTGACGCAAGCCGACCTGACGGGCGTAGCGTTCGAAGATCTCGAGCTCGCTTGGGACGCGGCCGCGGATGAGGGCGGGCCCGGCGGGACCACCGCGTATCGCGTGCTCCAGGCCCTGGGAGACCCGGCAGGGCCCTATGGGGAAATCGCCACCCTCCCCGCGGACGGTTCCCCGTCCTACGCGTTCACCTGCGCCGGATGCGGCCACAGCACGAGCGATCCGAGCCACTCCTTCTTCCTCGTCCAGTCCATCGACGCCGCAGGGAGTGCGGCGGACAGCAACCTTGCTGCTCGGTACGTCAAATTGGTCGGGAGGGGACCCCACCTCCTGACGGTCCCCCTCGAGGTGTCGGATTACGATGTCCTCGCGGTCCTCCAAACATTGAAGCACGGCATCGTCCGGGCGTACCGCGCGGGGACGCCGGATCCCTGGAAGGCGTGGGATCCCGACCGGGCCGGGGAACTATCGACGCTCGCGTTCGGCGATGGGTTCTGGGTGGATGTCGCAGTCACGGGGCAGTACACGGTCGCAGGACTCGTCCGAGCGAATCCGACTGTGGGCCTCGCCGCGGGCTGGAACCTCGTCGGGTACGCGTCCCTCGCCTCCGAACGCGTGGACGTCAGCCTGTCGGGTGTTCCCGGCGTGACGCGGGTGGAAGCGTTCGCTCCCGTGCCCCCGTATTACCTGCGGGTCGTCACCTTCGAAGAGATGCTCCTCTGGGGCGAGGCGTATTGGATCGACACTACGGCCGGCGGCTCGTGGACGCAGGGGTGATGAATGGATTGCAGAGGAGAGGACTGACACCCGGTTCTCGCAGCGCGCCAGCGTGAACACGGGCACGGGGTGGGAGGTGCTCGATGAGGTCCGGTGAGGGGCGGCGTCGCGCGACCCGATCCCTGGCCCGTCCCCGCTCGCCGACAACTCCTTGAAATAGCCGGAGCCTCATTCCCGACCGCTCGGGTGCGACCCCGAGGCGTGGAGCGGGGGAGCGTCGAGCCGAGGACCGACGCGGGGGTCTCGACCGTGACGACAGCGAATTGGAACGGCCGGCGTCGCTGGGTGATCGCAGCGATCGCGCCGTTCCTCTTGACCTCGCTCTTTCCGTCCGCGTTCGGTCCGTCGCGTCCGACCGAGGCACCATCCCCTGCCGGCCCGGTGTTCCTCGTGGAGGCGAATGCGGTGGACCTCGCGGCGATGCGGTCCGCGGGAGGTCGTCTCGTGACGGACTATGGCAACGGGCTGCTCCTCGTGTATTGGCCGGAGGACATGGCCCGCCCGCGCGAGGGCGTCGATCCGCTCGCGGACCGGACGAAGATCGACGTGTACTACTCCGGGATCACCTTCGACACCGCCGTTGCGGAGCCCCCCCTCCCCGCGGAGCTGCGTGGCTCCTACGGGGCGTACCTCCTTCAGTTCCTTGGACCGATCCGAAGCGAGTGGCTCGAGGAGCTGAGAGCGCTTGGCCTCGATTTCGACCAGTACCTGGCGAACTACGCTTTCGTGGTACGGGGGACGGGCGCCTCCGTCGACCTCGCGACGCAAAGGCCATACGTTGGTTGGGCCGGCCCGTACCACCCGGGATACAAGGTCGCGCCGTCGCTCCTCGACCGACTTGGAACGGTCGCCGTGTCCGTGATCGGCTTCCGGTCCGTGCCGCCGCAGGAGTTGGCGGCCCGCGTGGGGTCGATCGGAGGCTCTGTGGAGGCGATGTGGGATCTGCCGCCGACCGTGACGGCGACGGTTCCCTCGGAACGGCTGCCGGAGCTCGCGCGCGAAGCCCATGTCTTGGCGATCGAAGAACTGTCGACGTTCGTGCCGCTTGACCGCGTCACCGGACGGATCCACGGCTACCACGCGGCCTGGTCTCCGTCGCGTAGCGGCTTGCCGTCCTCCCTCACGGGTCGCTCACCGGGTCCGGACGGCGTGATGTACAACGGAGACGACGTCTTCGAGGGCGTCGGGATCCAGGACACCGGATTCGACGAGGGGAGTGCCGATGACGGACCGCTGGACTTCTTCGACAGTCCCAATGGCGACCGTGTGATTCGTTACTTTCGCCGTTCAGGGCCGATCTTGGACGGCCAGTGCGGCTTGGCGCACGGGACGCATGTCGTCGGAATCGTTGCAGGAGACGGATACGCCTCCGAGCGGGACGCGTTCGAGGACCAGGGAGATCCGTCCGCAATCTGGACAGACAAGGAGTGGCGGCGATCGGAGGCCGGGGTCGCACCCGAAGCAAAGGTCACGCTTGACGGAACCCAGATAGGGGCTCCACCCTTCTGCAGTGGTGGACTCGCAGTCAGCGCCGCCTATTGGGACTGTCAGTACTTGAATGGGTTCGTTTCCATCCCCGTGGCGTTGGGAGTGAGTCCGGAGAGGTGCGGGCAGCCGTGGATTGACGGGGCGGACGTCGCGACGCACAATGCGGCGATTGAGGGGGGAAGCCGCGCGTATGTCGCCGTGTACAGCAGCAGCTGGGGCAGCGGCCCCGGAATCTACAGCATGATGGCGGCCTCGGCGGACGCGAGAACGAGCCTCGCGCCGGAGCGCCTGTTCGTGTTCGCGGTGGGCAACGACGGTCCCCGGCCAGGCACGCTCTTTGGTGAGGCGCTCCTCAAGAACGGGATTTCCGTTGGTGCCTCCCAGAGTGTGCGGCCGGAATGGTTCGAGTCGGACGATCCAGACATGCTTGCGTGGTTCAGCGGCCGTGGCAGTGCGTCACAGACCTACGGGCGGATCAAGCCGGACCTCGTGGCGGTCGGCTCGACGGTCCTCTCCCTGTATGCGCGGGGCGAGTTGGGTCCCATGGACCGTTTCGCCTCGCGGTACGAAGGACTTCCGCCGGGCGCTGACCTTCGATGGGACTTGGACAAGTACTGTTCTGCCCCGATGGACTACTGCTCAACGGGCGACGGTGTCCCCGACTACCGATACTGGGAGGGCACGAGCTTTGCGGCCCCATACACCGCGGGGAGCGCGATGCTCGTCCGCGAGTATCTTCGAGAGGTGATCGCGCGGAATGATCCCTCGTCGCCGTACTTCAACGCGCCGGCCCACCTCGTCAAGGCCTTCCTGATCAGCGGTGCGGCCCGGATGGACCCGACCCTGTATGACTACCCGGGCTACGAGCAGGGCTGGGGCCGGATCGACCTGGAGCGGTCCCTGTTTCCGCCGCCCCCCCGCACGAACCAGTTCGAAACGGGCGAATTCACGACGACGGGTACATGGTCCCCGACCCGCATCGTTACCGATGTCCACTCCTCAGAGGTCCCCCTCAAAGTCACGCTCGTCTGGTCGGACCTGTCGGGTGTTGCACTCGCCCGAGATCTCGACCTCGTCGTCAAGTCGCCCGCCAACGATACATTTCACGGCAATCAGTACCGCGGAGGATGGACCGACCCCGCGCTTGCCGGGTTTGACCGGATAAACAACGTCGAGCAGGTCGAGGTGATGCGGCCCGAAGCCGGCCCATGGAGCGTCCAGGTTCGCGGCGTGAGCGTGCCGAGCAACGTCACATTCTCCCTCATCTCTTCCGCAGACGTCGGGCCCCTCGCGCCGTTCGATGTGGACGTGTCCATTTCGAATCCGGCGGTCCGGCTCGCCCCCGCAGGATCCGCGGTCGTCCCCATTGTCGTTCGGAACCACGGGACCTCCGCCGATGACCTTCGGCTTGCCGCGGATGTGTCCGCTAGCCCGGGGCTGGGCGTGAACTTCTATCCGGGCGCGGACGTCCCCGTGGGCAGCGGCGAGGCGCAAGTAGTCCTCGCGGTCGTGACGGCCGACGGCTCTGCGGACGAAGGCGCGTACGAGGTCGATCTCCAAGTCGTCAGCCTGCGGGACCCGGGCCCCGTGCCGGCCGCAGGCACCGCCATGCTCCGCGTCGAGGTCCGCAATGGGCCGCTACCCCCCCTCGTCGCGGTCGCGGATGGTCCCTCGGACGAGCGTGATCCGTCCGTCCTGGTGTTCGAGGACGCCGGAACCGGGCACATTTTCGTGGCGTATCGAAAGACGGAGACGGGTTCCGCGGACGGACTCACGGGTCGAGGCACCGTATGGGTGGCGCACGCCCCGTTGGACGGAAACGGCCAGCCGGTGCCCCCGTTCGTTCACACCCGTGTCAGCAACACGAACGATGATCCCAGCGATCTTCGCCTTCTTCGGTTGCACTCGGGTGCGTTCACGAACCGAGTCGTGATCACGTGGACGGGCGACGACCCGGCGGAAGTCAATCCGGACGCCACGTCATGGGCCCGCATTGCGTACGCGGACCCTCCCTACGCGACATGGACCGCCGGAACGATTCAGAAGAACGAGGGGACGACGGCGTACCCGTGCTACCACGCTCGGAGGGGAGTGCCGCTGTTCCGAGCCTCCGGCGGCGGGCAGCTGCTGTTCATCTGGGAAAGCCTCGAGGGATACTGTCCTTCTTCCTTCGGGCACCATATCAACGTGTACGCGAAGACCTCCTCGGACGGGGGCTCGACGTGGGGACCCCTCGAGGTGGTGTTCGCTGGCCCGGCTGGCACAAAGTTCGTGGCTCCCGCGGCGGTCGTAGACCAGAATGACGTTGTGTGGGTCGCCGTCGCTGGGGCCTACGTGAGTGGCTCCCGCTCCGACCTTGCGATTCGCCTCTTCGACGACGCGGGCTGGAGCCCCTCCCCGTCCGCCATTCGAGTCTTGGACACCCAGGACAACGTTGGGTGGCCCGCCGTGTACTCGACGGACGAGGGTCCCGCGGGAAACCGCGTGTACCTCGCCGCCACGCGCGACTCATTGCGCGCGAACCTCCAGGCGCTTGTCGCGTATGCAGACGGGGACTTCACGAGCGCAGCGCCACCTCGAGACACGAACGATTCCGCGAGTCCTGGAGTCCCGTGCGGGGTCGCGTGCTTCCTCTCCGTCGACTTTGCCCCGCCCCTCGGGTCTGGCCTCCGTGGCCCGTTCGGGTCCACTCTCGCGCTCGGCACCTTCGACCGCGGGCCCGTCCTGCAGATTGGGGCGACGAGCGACGCCGGGGCCAGCACCGTCTGGCTCATGACTCGGGAGACCGCCAGCCCCTACAGATCGACGAACCTCCACGCGCACAACTCCTCCGACGGGTTCGGCACGACCGCCCTCACCGAGCTCTCTGCGGACGGGTTTCCGAAAGGCCATCCCTCCGTGGGGTCCCTCACGCTGGGGGGCGTGGGCCGGCTCTACGTGGGCTATCAGGCCACTCGCGGGGTCCTCACCGACCATGGGGTGATGACCGATCACGACTACAACGTCTTCGTGAGCGCGGTACGCGACGGTTGGTGGGGGGACCCAGACGGCCTCGGTCCGCTCCCCGTCGCCGTCGTCGGGACCCCGAACCCCGTGGATCCATCGAGCACGTTCCGGCTCGCGGCCGCCTTCGACGACATTGCCCGTGGCGGCCAGAACATCGTGGCGGCCGAGTTCAGCCTCGACGGGTCCGCGGGTCCCTGGTCCGCCATGAACCCGTGGGACGCCTTCGATTCCCCCACGGAAGCGGCATTCGCGGACATCGACGTGGCGCTCCTCGGGTGGGGGCTCGGGGACTGTCACATGATTTACGTGCGCGGCCAGGATGCCGCCGGGAACTGGGGGCCCCCTGGCTCGTTCGAGGAGTGCACGCCCCTCCTCCTCACGCCCATTCCCCCGGTCGTCTCGTCCGTCCTTCTCGCGGGTCCGATGTTCGGCGACATCGAAATCACGTGGAAAGCGTCCCCCGACGAGGGCGGTGCGGCCGGGACGGCGCTGTATCGCGTGGAACGGGCCATCTGGCCGGGCGGGTCGTTCGTACAAATCGCCGCACTTCCGGCGACCGGCGCGGGCACGTACTCGTGGACAGACCCGGGGGCGGGGGACGGGAATCCTGAGGTGTACCTGTATCGAGTATCCTCCGTGAATGTCTTTGGCGGGGCGGCGGCCGACATCACGCTGGGGGCCAAGTACACGCGCCCGATTGCGTCAGTGGGTTGGAGCCTCGTGTCGGTCCCAATCGTCCCCTCGGACCTCGTCCTGACGGCCGTCCTCCAGACGCTGGACTGGAGCATGGCCCGGACATTCGTCGCCGCCGACCGAGGCGATCCTTGGAAGGCTCACCTGGTCGGAGGCTCTTCGGACTTTGACACGTTCGACCCTGCCTCCGGGATGTGGGTCTTCGTGCGGACGCCGGGGACGCTCACGGTTGCAGGGCTCTTGCCGTCCCGCCAGGCGGTGCAGTTGACCCCAGGATGGAACCTGGTCGCTTTCCGGGGTCTGGCCACGTCGCCGTACACCGTGGGGGACCTCCGCGCGGAGGTGCCGGTTTCGCGGGTGGAAGGATACGATCCAGGGGGAGGATACTACCTGCGGCTGCTCTCGGACGCCGAGGAGTTGAGCTTTGGCTTCGGCTACTGGGTGTACGCCCTCCGGGCGGCTACCTGGGAGGAGCCCTGAGCCCAGTTCGTCGTCGATTGGCGGCGAACCAGGGAGGGATCGATTGCCGAAACGTCCGAACGAGATGAACGCGTTTCTCGAAAGCACGGCTGAGAAGTGGAAGCCCGTCGTCAGGGAGCTACGCAAGCTCGTGCGTCAGCTCGCCCCAGACCTGACGGAGGCGATGAAATATGGGATGCCGTCCTATGTCAAGGACAATCACGTCGTGCTCTATATCATGCCGGCGAGCGACCACGTGAACCTCGGGTTCTATGACGGTGTCGACTTGGACGATCCCAAGAAGCTCCTCGAAGGCACGGGAAAGCGGCTCCGGCACGTGAAGGTCCGTGGTGTGCGGGAGGCGCGGAACCCAGCCTTGCGCTCGCTGGTCGAAGAGGCGGTCCATGTCCGGAAGCGGATCGGCCGCCCGCCGAAAGGGTGGTGACCGTCCGGCTCATCCGTGGGAGAGGGACTGCTCACCGCCAGACCAACTTCAGGTCGCCCACCGAGCCAAATGCCGGGTCATTCGAAACCAGCGCGCAGCGGCGATCCACGGCGTCCGCGGCGATCATCCGATGATGGAGCTGGGGAATCGGGAGCCACAGAAAGCGATCCCAACCAGTGCGCCGCAGACAGGAGGGCTCGATGAAACCCGAGTCGAGGACCTGGGAGATGACCGTGCTGACTGCCGCAGCTGGCTCCACGTTCCGCAGCCGGCCGCGAAGCGCGATGTACGCGAGTTCACCCAGCGCGATTTCCGGGAGGAAAAGCTGGTTCCGACCATCCTCCGCACCCCGAAAGATCGCGTCGGCCGCGCGGGGCAGGTCGTCCTCCAGGTACTTCACCAGCGCGACCGTGTCGATGACGTAGTCGGTCAAACTGTCCACTCTTTCCGCAGCTTCCGAAGGTCCTTCTCGAATCCTGCGGAGTCGATCTTGCCTCGCAGGAAGCCGCGAAGGGCAGGCCGACCGTGCTTCACCAGGATCCCGTCGCCTCCGTCCAAGATGACTGCGGTCTCCCCTTCCCCCAGGTGGTACTTGTCGCGGAGCTCCTTCGGCAACGTGATTTGTCCCTTGGAGCTGATGGTCACGGTCTTCGTCATGGGTGAAGGTAGACACTGAGCGGGAGATAGACTTTACTGTTGGTAAAGCAAATCGGAGTGAAAGTAAAGGCCCAGCTTCCGCAGGGATTGACGAGGGTTGAGGCTACGTTCGGACCTGCTCTAGGCGGGTGCGATGTTCTGGTTGTGGCGGAAGGCGTTCTTCGGGTCGTACTTCGCTTTGACCTTCCGCAGCCGCGCGTAGTTCCGCCCGAAGTTCGCCTGGACGCGGTTCGCGTCGTCCCCGGCGGCGAAGTTGATGTACCCGCCCTCCTCCGCGTGCGGCGCGAGGTCGCGGTAGTACTCCTTCACCCACCGGGTGTTCGCCTCGTTCTGGGCGGGGTCGGGCCACATGCCGGCGATCACCGTCGCGTACTTCGCGTCTCGGTGCCCGAACGCGGTCGCGCCCGGAGCGACGTCGTGCACCGCGCCGTTGATCGGATAGATGTGCATCGTGGAGTTCACGACGGGGATCTTCGGCCCGTGCTTCGCGTGGACCGCAATCGCCTTGTCCGGGAGCCCCTTCGCGAAGACGGCCTTCCAGTAGTGCTGCAACCCGGGCGGGACGAGCCCGTCGAACGCGCCGTTGATCGCGGGGTAGGGCATCGGCCCGACGGCCTCCGCGACGACGGGCGCCGCGTCGCGCAAGGGCGCAATCGCCTTCTTCGCCTTCTCCGGTGCGCCGGTCCAGCACGCGACGAGGGCGCAGAGCGTGTCGCCGTGGCGGTCCTCGGGGATGAACGGCAAGGGCGGGGCGATCTGCCACGCGAAGAAAGCGCCGAGCTGCCGGGGCGCCTTCGTGATGTACGCGTCGTACGCGCGCATGACCTCCGGGGCGTCCTCGACCTCGAAGAACATCGGCCCCCAGACGACGTTGGAGACGGGCTGCAGGCGGAACCCGAAGCTCGTGACCACGCCGAAGTTGCCCCCGCCGCCGCGGAGCGCCCAGAACAGATCCGCGTGCTTCTTCTCGCTCGCGGTCACGAACGAGCCGTCCGCGAGCACGACGTCCGCGGACACGAGGTTGTCGAGCGTCAGCCCGAGGCCCCGGGTCAAGTAGCCGATCCCGCCGCCAAGCGTGAGTCCCGCGATCCCCGTCGTCGAGATGATGCCACCCGTCGTGGCCAACCCGAAGGCATGGGTCGCGTGGTTGAAGTCGCCCCACGTGCACCCGCCCTCCGCCGACACCGCCTTCGCGGCGGGGTTCACGCGAATGCCCTTCATCCGACTCAGATCTACGACGAGAGCATCGTCCGCGGTTCCGAAGCCCGGCACGCTGTGGCCGCCGCCACGGACCGCGACGCTGACGCCTAGAGCGCGGGCCGCCTTCACCGCCGCGATGACGTCCGCGACACCAGTGCACCGGACGATGACAGACGGCCGCCTGTCGATCATCGCATTGTAGACCTTTCGTGCCTCGTCGTAGCGTTCCTCGCCGGGGATGATCACCTCGCCCCGGATCTGGGTTTTCAATTCGGCAATCGCTGGTTCGCCCATTCGGATACCTCCCCTGCTAGGGACTGCCTGGGGCATGATGGCGGGGACCTTTTAACCATTCTGCCGCCCCCCGAAAGCCTTCGAAGATGATCTCGTTTCTCGCCCTGCGTGTCATCCTGTGGAGCGGCCCAATTCCGAGCCCGTAAGTGGGCGGATGCCGAACCGGGCCTTGATCGCTAGGGCTTCGCGTCCCTCCACGCCGGAACTTCCTGTGCCATCCTCACCGCCAGCTCGAAGTTGTGCGTCGAGATCTCCTCGACGTTCGCCCCGATCGGGATCGGGCGGGGCGTCGTCCCAATCGCCTCTCGGACCTTCGCGAAGATTGACCGTGCGACCTCAAGGGAGGCGATCCCGGGTTCGGCGGCCGCCGCCAGAAGCCGCTCCTCCGTCTCCGGAGTGATCGTCGCGCCGAGCCACACGAGGAACTCGACGTCCTCGTAGTCCGCGACGGGCGCGAAGCTCAGGAGGACGGTCGCGGGCTCCACCCCCTCGAACGCGCACGTCTCCCCGTACTTCCGCAAGACCGTCGCGATGGGCTCCGGTTCGAACAGCACCTGGGTCGTGAAAAACCGGCACCCCGTGAGGGTCTTCCCGAGAAGTCGCTCGACCTCGCCCGGACGCTCCGGGATGAGGATGTTTCCGAGGGCGACGTCCGCATTTCCCACGGTGAGCTCTCGCAGCCGCCGGTTCGTCTCGGGCACCGTCGGTCCGGGGTATCGGATTCGGCTGCTTGCGCCGCCGACGAGCACGAAGTTCTGGAGTCCGTACCCGTAGAGCGACTCCTTCAGCCAGCCGTCGAACCCCGCCATCCCGGGAAGCTGTACAACGACCTTGTTCACGATCCGCTCGACGGGCAGGTCAGCGAGGTGTTTCGCGAATCGCCGAGGGTCCATGTTTCGGTAGAACGGCATCCCGGAGTGGTTCTCGTCGAGGATCTCCGGCACGTTCACAGCGTCGAGGTGCGGGATCATGCGGACGGCGTCCTCGGTGCGGCGCACGAGCTTCCGCACGGATGTCTCGTTCGCGCGCTTGTGGGGCGGCACGATTTCGAGCACGAGGGGAAAGTCGTGGAGTCGCTCTAGGAACGCCATGGAAGTTGTCGCCGCTACGGCCTCACGGGTTCTAACCCTTTTCGGCACGACCGAACCCTTGATTACCGGCACGGCGGTTCGAGTCTCGGATGCCTCGGGCACCCGGGAATTGGCGGCGAACGATCCGCATCGCCAGGACGCAGGTTCGAACGGGCGAGATCGAGGCAGCGATCGCAGCGCTCCTGCCCGCGCTCCGTTGGCGGTACGACACCGCTAGGAACCAGGCCGTGGAGTTGCTTGCGTCGACGAAGGGGCACGCGGAGGAACCTCTCCTGCGCGTCCTCCGGTCCGCGGAGACCGCCGTCGAACGCCGCTCCGCAGCGGATGCGTTGGGTCTGTTGGACAGCCAGAGGGCGGTCCCGACCCTGATGCACGCGCTCGAAGATCCCAACATGGTCGTTCGCAGATCCGCGTCCCTTGCGCTCCTCCGGCTTCGGGCGATTGAGGCCGTGCCCCGAATTGTGCGCCTGTTGCGAGATGAGTCGGGAGGCGTGCGGGTGCTGGCAGCGGGCGTGCTGGGACGGTTCGGCGATCCCAAGGCCGTGCCGGCCTTGGTCCGTGCCCTGCGGGATGAGAAGTGGTACGTCCGTCAGGCCGCTGCCGACGCGCTCGCCGAACTCCGCGATCCGCGGGCCGTGGCCGCGCTGACTCGCGCGCTGCGCGATCGCCGTCCCGCGGTCGCGAATGCGGCGCGGCGCGCCCTGGCGGCATGCAGCGGGTCCGGCTGAATTCGCCTTAAGGTGCTCGCGCTCCTTAGACGATCCGCGACGCCGCCCAGCGTTGGATCGCCTCGAGCGCCTCGATCGCCGCCCGGTACGCGTCCCGCGCGTATGCCGGCTCCCGTTCGACCCGGTCCCAACCTGCGGCGAAGTCGAAGAACCGGCGGACGGCGGCCAAGGAAGGATCCGTGTCCTCGAGGAACTGGAGGAGCTCCGAGGTCCGCATCGTGAGCGCCCGTCCGGCGTCCCCAGCCGCGACAATCGCGGCGGAGTAGGCGTGGCCCTTGACGAACGTCCCCGCGAGGCGTACGCACGCCCCGAGCGATCGGTTGGGCTTGTCGAGGGTCCGTTCGATCAGCGTCCGCACGTCGCCCGGAATGCTCGCGAGGGCCTGCTTCGCCCGGCCCTGGTAATCGAAGTCCCGCCAGTTCACGAGCGCCGCCGGAGGCTCTCCGTAGACGACCTCGTAGCTCCCCGGGACCGCCGGCGCCCAGTCCTCCGGCGGGCGATCCGTGGGGAGGAAGTACACCTGGAACTGACTCGCGCCGGCGTCGCGGGGCTCGAGGCCGCCGATCGCCTCCTGGAACCGCATCGCGTACTCGAGCTTCGGCGCTCGGTCGGACATCAGGACTTCGGGACTGACGAACGCGTGCACGTCGAGGTCCGAATACCCGGGAAGGAAGTCGCCCTTCACCGCAGAGCCCTTCACGATCACACATCGGAGGTGCGGGCCGAAGGCGTCCCCGCACGCGCGGACCACGGCGTTCAGCGAGCCCCGGAGGGCCGGCGGCAGCGCGTCGACGCCCACGGGTCGTGGAACGGCCCCGCCCTCAAGAACGTGCGCCGACAAGTCGCCCGCACCTTTTTACCGCCAAAGGCCGCTCGGCGAGCGAGATGCTGACCGCGGAGGAGCGCATCCTGCTCCACCTCCTGACGTACGTGCGACGCTCGGAGCGATTCGAGGTCCCTTTCGAGATGACCCAGCAGGGGATCGCCCTCGCGGTTGGCGTGCGGCGAAGCCACGTATCCGCGGTCCTTGGCGAGATGGAAGGGCGCAGCTTGATCACGAAGCGGATGGCGCACGTGGAGGCGGGTGGCCGGCGGCGGAAGGTGTACGTGCTCACGCCCGTGGGTGCCCAGGCGGCGGAGGCCCTGCGCACGCGGATCGCCGCGACCCGCGTGCGCGTGAGGTCCACCGGGACAGATGAGGTCGTGCCGCTCTCGCAGGCCCTGCCGCTTGCTCCGCGTGGGACGACGCTTCTCGATCTCGCGCTGGCCGCGACGGACGGCGTGCTCGACCTCGAGGCATCGCGGGCGCGCGCCCCGCCCGCGAGCGCGTCCCCCCGACGGTTCTATGGACGATCCCGGGAACTCGCCGCGGCTCGGGAGTTCGTGCGCTCGTCGGCGGTGTGCCTGACCGTGCGCGGGCTCCCCGGCGTGGGAAAGACCTCGTTCCTCGTGCGCCTCGCGGAGGGCGCAGACTCGGCCGTGATCGTGTGGATTCGCGTGACGGAGTGGACGACCGCCGATCGGATCCTCTCCGGGATCGCCGCCAAGCTTCGCGAAGTGGGACGTGGGGTCGACCTGCAGCACGCGGTCCCCATCGAGGACATGCTGACCCGAATCGCGGCGGAGGCGCGCGAACTCCCCCTGCTCGTCTTCCTCGACGACGTGCACAAGGCCCCCGACGGGCTCCCCGCCTTGCTCGCCCAGCTCGTCCGCGCACTCGCGGGTGGCCGTGGAAAGGTCGTCGTCGCGGGTCGCCGGATCCCTGGGTTCTACTCGCGCCGTGAGGTCGCCCTCGAGGGGCTCGTTTCCGAGATTGAGCTGAGCGGCCTGGACGAAGCGAGCGCGCTACGCCTACTCGAGGATCGGGGCGTCCCCCTGGAGCGGCGTGCGGACCTCGTGGCGGCGACGAGAGGCCATCCCCTTTTCCTGGAACTCATCGCGGCCTCCGGCGGCGAGGGCATGACGGACGTCCGCGCGTATTTGCGGGAGGAGGTCGCCGCCAGGCTCGATGTCCGGGAACAGGAGGTCCTCGCATCGCTGGCTGTGCACCGTGGCCCCGTCGCCGTCGACGCCATCGCGCCCGAGGTGGGCGACGTCGGGCGCCTCGAGGGTCTCGCGGAACGTTCCCTCGTCCGCCTTGGCGGCGGGACGGTGGACATGCACGACCTTCTTCGCGAGTTCTTCTACTCCCGCCTGACGACGGCCCAGCGGCTGCGCCTTCATGCGATCGCGGCTTCGCACTACGAGGCCCGCTCGGAGCCGGAGGCGCGGGTCGAGATGCTGTTCCACCTCCTGCACGCGGGGCGTCCGAAGGACGCGGCCACGCTCCTCGGCGGGATCGGGCGCGCGCTTGCGGGGAAGGGACTCCAGGACGACGTGCTCCGACTCCTCGGCTTGTTCGATCTTCGTGCCCTGGAGCCCGTTCATCGCGTCTCGCTCCTCCTCCTTCGGGGCGAGATCCTGTCCGTCCGGGGCGAATGGCCCTCCGCAAGAGAGACCTTCGACGAGGCTCGCTCCCTCGCCGAGGACATGGGCGACCGGCGCAGCGAGGCGCGCGCCGTCCTCGAGCTCGGCGTGATCGAGTACCGCCATGGGGACTTCGAGGCCGCGCGCACGCTGTTCGACCGCGCCCTGGCGATCGTGGGCGACACGGACTCCGCCGTGGTCGCCCGGATCTTGAACGCGCTAGGGATCCTCGAGTGGCAGGCGGGGAATCTCGACGCCGCTGCGGACCTGTACCGCCGGAGCCGGGCGGCGTACGAGGCCGTGGGTGACGCCGCCGGAGTCGCGGGCGCCATCAACAACCTGGGGATCCTGCGCTGGCAGCGGGACGACGTGGACGGTGCGCTCGCGGATTACGCCGACGCCCTGCGGCTCAGCGAAGAGCTCGGGGACTATCGGACCGTCGCCATCCTCTACAACAACATCGGGGAGGCGTACCGGAGGAAGGGGGAGGAGGCGAACGCGGCGAAGTTCTATGATCGAAGCCTCACCTTGTCCAAGAAGCTCGGCTTCCAATGGCAGATGGGCGAGGTCCACCGGAACCTCGGACGTCTCCTC
>Ga0209342_10000293_pt1 | contig 55966 bp, 50 predicted proteins | sample RifCSP16_2_FD_184023 | JGI IMG/M metagenome (GOLD analysis project Ga0209342, IMG submission 184023) | Soil microbial communities from Rifle, Colorado - Rifle CSP2_sed 16_2 (SPAdes) (version 2) | ecosystem: Environmental > Terrestrial > Deep subsurface > Rock core/Sediment | place: Rifle... | reverse complement strand
CCTTTTTACAAATTTCACAATAAAACTGTGCTATGTGCAAAATTGTTTGCATTGTTTCAAATCACGGATTTACGTGCATAAACTGATAAATCTGGAGCGCCAAGCTTGCAACTTGTGCGAATTCGCTTGCTCGAGACATAACGAAGCCCATCAGCTTTAAAATCTTAGTCCTGTTTTCTGGGGTGTCCTTTTTTGCCAGCTCACGTGCCTCGTCTACTTTCGCTAAGATCTCTTTCTTGTCATCTTGGTCATATTCTTTTTCGATTTCATCTCTCAATTTGTCAAATAATGAAATGTCGATTCTTACATTTTTACTTTTGATAACGTTTGGAGAATTATTACCTGAACTTGAAGCGTAAATTTTATCTCCCCCAACGTAATCACCAAAGTGCTGCATACTTACGGCAGCTGGAGCTTCCATATTATCCAAATAATCGACTGCTGAAGAACGTATTCTGACTTGCCTATTGTCGACACCTCCCGAGTTTACACCGGAGATAGTAATTTTTTTAGTATCCCAGAGGTGGTTTAAATTGAACTCAAATGTTTTATCGTCGAAGAAAAAGACGGATTTTAGAGCTGGAACTGTGCATGTGGTTGATGGCTTTTCTCTGGAAAAATTCTGGAGGTACCTGAGAATGTTAATTTGGACTTGCTTGTCTGCTATTTCGTCCTTGTAAACCAGTTTCTCCACTAAATCCTCTGGACTATTTTCAGGGTTTATATAAAAGATGTTTTTTTCTTCATCGAATCTAGTTTTCCCAAAAGTAAAGAGTATTTTGAAATAAACGGTATCTGTGCTGGCTGAATCTAAATTTACTGGCACGTTAATTGAAGGTAAAAGTTGTAAAAATAATCGTTTTAATGACTCGCCGTCGGTAAGGTTTGAACTGTTACTCTTCCAGCCGGCTATCACCCCAGCTTCAGACACAACATCGAAAGATCCCAGTGTTTTGGATTTGCCCTTGTTTATGGAAAATAAATACCCGACTTGAAAAGTCCCTTGTTGCGAGGAAGGGCCAAGTATGCTTACCGAGTATGGTTCTCCTGATATTAGAATTGATGATTTGTCCATATATTTTAGGTTGGATTAAATTCCAAGTTATCACTATAGCAGATTGACTGCTAATTTTCCAGCCTTTTTGAACATTGAGACAGCCCTTTTTATAGTGTCTCATTTGTCTCATTTAGCCTCGAAGATGAGACACTAAATACAGTAAATTTGATACAATACTCCTGAAAGGAACTGTGGGTGACTATGGGAGCGTTGGGTCCCAGACCCACATGCTCCGCAATTTACAAATTGGACTTTAGTTCAATTTCGTGAATTGCAGAGGGAGATTGAGAGAACCCTTTGGTTCGCATATAGTGCAAACGCAGTGCACTATACTACGCGAAGCGTACATCCCTCCCTCTCCGCTGGAGGTCACTTGTTGAATTTCAATTGTTCGATTTGAGCCTTGGCTTTCTCCCATAGTGCCTTTGTGTCCTTGAATGTCAATTGTGCTTCGACCTTTTCAGGCGGCAACCATTTTGTGCCGCTGACTTCAAAGGCCGTTGTTGCTTCTCCTTCACTAACGTATTTCATTAAATAAAAAGCCACGGTCTTTAATACCCTTTCGCCCTCTTCATAATAAAAGTATTTGGTCTCGCCGACTCGCTCTATTATCTCCGCCTTGACTCCGGTTTCTTCCTCAACCTCCCGTAAAGCGGTCTGTTCCTCCGATTCATAAATTTCCCGATGGCCTTTGGGAAAATCCCAGCCCTTATGTTTTGAATGCTGGGTTACTAAAATACGAGGTCCGTCCCCGCCCGACAAAGCCTTCGACTTTAGTCGATGGCGGGCGGGCTCGTCTTGCTTGATAACAATCCCGCCAGCACTAAAAATTCTTTTAATTGCCATCTTTCCTTATCAACAAATATTCCATATAATCCATCCCCCACCCTAAAATTTTGCCATCCTGCTTCAAAAACTCTTCAGCCTTCTTTTTGAATCGAACATAGTCATCAAGGTGGCACTTGCTGACGCTTTCCCAGACATCCCCAATGACAACATCAAATTTTTTCTGACTGGCAAAATCATAAAAATCGCAAATAACAACATCCCCAAATAACTCTCCATACTTTTCTCGGCAGACATCCAAAACATCGGGCAATATCTCGACGGTTAATATACTTTGAACCTGTGGATTGTCTAAAAGGTATTTCTGAACCAAACCTAAGCCATAACCCGCGACTAATACGTTTCCAAATGCTTGACTGGCAATTTCTTTTTGGTCTTCAATTTCCTGAGGAACATTCCACATCACGAGCTCTGGATGGTCTTCACCATCAGAAATCCATAAAAAATGTTTACCTTTTTGCTCTAGAATTTGTGCTCGGCGTTCAGGTAAAGTCATTCTTGCGGAGGCGGAGGATGTATTTCTGCGAAATAGAATAGTGCACTTTGTTTGCACTATTTACGAACAAAGGGCAATCCCCTTCACCTCTCTTTTGCAAAACTAAACGGATGTCTAATTTTGCAAAAGTGCGGAGGCGAGAGGATTCGAACCTCTGATCGAGTTGCCCCGATACTCGTTTTCGAAACGAGCGCACTAGTCCACTATGCGACGCCTCCAAAAGTGCGCTCGGAGAGACTCGAACTCTCAACCGCCAGATCCGCAATCTGGTGTTCTATCCTATTGAACTACGAGCGCATAAGCGAACGTTCTCTTTTTGAATTTTAATTCAAAAATATCAGGGCGCGTAGCGCGGCTGATATCCAACTGAGCTACAGGCGCTAACGACGCAATTATAACTTTTGTGCCTCCATTTTTCTAATCCAAAATAAACACAAAAGGATATATCAGAGGAGCCGCCATCGACATGACCGAAGTCGAGTTAGACTCGACGCAGGGTGCCGAGGCGATCTGCTGATATAACTTATGAGAAAATTTTTACTCGAAGTTAATTCGCTTTTGGAGGGTTTGGGCCCACTTATCAAAAAGCGTGTGGACAGGCGAGGGATGAAAGTGGAGATGCTTTTCCAAAAGCTCCAAGAGCGTTCTTTCGGAAACATTAGTCAAAAGCATAATCAGCCTTGTTGGGAAATGCAGATCGGTTTGAACCATTAAAATCCGATCGTCGCCTCTTTTCTCAAACCAAAATGAGTCCAATTCTTCCCACAAAAACGCCCGACCGCCCGAGATTATCCCCATGTTGGTAATTTTGTGTTCAATTGTCTGCGGTGCTGCCGTTGCCAATACGTAAACCACAAAAACAACGGCCATGATTACGCCGATAAAGACATATTCGCCGATTGCGATTGCCAACAAAATAAAAATAAATGCATAAAGGGCAACCTTGGTGAAATATTTTTTGGATCTGGCTTTAAAAATACGCTCCGGGCTTTTCCAGGAAATAATCGCCTTTGCTTCCATGGCCGCTTCGTGTTTGGCGTCCAGTTCTTCTTTGGAAAGAACCCTGTCTGTTTCGTGGTCAAGATGGTGTTCCCTTTTTCTAAAGTTTGGCATTTCTATTTTTAGTGTATCACAAAAAATGACAGTGAGTAAAAAAGCATAAGTTAAGATTACCAGTTAATTTTAACTGTGCGGAGAGGGTGGGATGTAAAACTACGTTTTAGTATAGCTTCGCTATAAACGAACCCAAATGGGTTCTCTGCACCAACCCTCAACAATTTGCGAAATGGGGATGAACCCAATTCACAAATTGCGGAGAGGGTGGGATTCGAACCCACGATCGAGTTGCCCCGATAGTCGTTTTCAAGACGACCGCACTAGTCCACTATGCGACCTCTCCTGGGGCGGTAGGTACAGGATGTACGCTTGTGCGTAGAATAGTGCCTTTCAGTTGCACTATTAACGAACCTTGAAGGTTCGCTCCTTACCTCACCACATTTGGAAATTGGAACAAAGCCAATTTCCAAATGTGCGGTGGGTACAGGATTCGAACCTGTGTGACGCTTTCGCGCCAACGGTTTAGCAAACCGCCCCCTTAAGCCACTCGGGCAACCCACCAGACATGCGATATTTTATCAGAAATCCCGTCCCTACCCAAACCCAAAATGCCTCCGCGAAAAGAATTGATGTAAAATTAGTTGCTTTTGATGAGAATGAAAAAAGAAAAAAAGATCGCCTTTCTGCTAATATCTTTCATCCTCATTCACCTTCTGCTAATAGTCTACTCAAATAGAGGCAAGTTCACCGAAAAATTTGACCCTGTCTACTGGAAGGATAAATACGAACATTCGCAGTGGACTCTGCCTCAGTCAAAACGGGTTTTAGGTGATGAAGGTTTATACATATATGTGGGTTATTTACTGAGCCACGGAGCGAACCCGACTCTTCTAAACGCCGAGGCTCCTCCTTTGGCAAAATATTTGCTTGGTTTAACCATCAGAATTTTTAACAACCCATATATTTTTGGCTTTATCAGCTCGTCTTTTGCCCTGTTGGCTTTTTTCATTTTCTGCCGAATTTTAACAAGAAGCCTCATGATAAGCTCCATGGCAACTACCTTATTTGCGACGGATCCTCTTTTTAGCGATCAATTTTCGCAGGCAATGCTTGACTCAAGCTATCTCCTTTTTCTTTTTTTGCTTTTTTGTGTCTTTGTGGTTCTTGCAAGAACATCCCAAAAAAAAGGACCATTATACTATGCAGCCGTTGGAGGCTTATTATTGGGGCTGCTTTCAGAAATAAAGTTTCCTTTACTCTCACCCGTTCTGGCCTTCCTGTTCTTATTTATTTTATGGAGAAAAAGAAACTTTAAAGCAATTCTACTTTTCCTGATTTTTTCATTTGCCGGATATCTTATTCCCTACCTTACCTATTTTATGCAGGGGCATTCCTTTAAAGGCTGGATTCAGTCGCAAAAATGGACGGTGAACTTCTGGGTGGTAGACTACAGCGTCGAGAAAACTTTTGGCAGTGCTATTACAACCATTTTAGCCGGAATGCAACAAAATTTAGTCACCAGAAATTGGGACAAAGTCATGTACTGGAACTGGGGCTGGCCTTTTGTCCTCATTCTAGGAATAATTGGGCTTTTGAAAACAATAGGCAAAGAACATAAGGAGAAAATCATCTGGCTTATTATTTTCATTTTCACCAGCGTATCCCTAGTTTCGGTTAATATACTGCCTTTTAGGACCCGGTACCTTTTGCCGATCATCCCCTTCTTGTACCTTGGTCTTGCAATGTTTATTCCGCGGTTAAAAAGCCCAATCTTAATTGCAACTTTTTACATATTTATACTTGCTACAGGCTGGTTTACTTCAGTAAAAATTATCTTTCCCACACCGGAAGCCGATTTAAAAGAGATAGTTTATGAATGGCAAAACGGCTTCTTTCAGGATATTTATGAAAGGACAACTGCGGGCACAAAGGCAAAAATCTCAAGAGATAAATTCCACGAACTGGGCTTTAGACGATACCAGGAGGCGCAAATTGATACTGTCGCAATTGAACAAATTAATCAAGAATTCCCAAGATTTAAAAGCCCGCAATCAGTCAATTTAGAGGTAACTTACGTAACCCGCGACCTAGGGTTTTTTCAGGAACATCCCCGGCTAACATTTATAAAGGAAAAAGGACAATGGCGGTTTGAGTGGCAGTGGAATTTACTTGCGGAAAACTTATCGGAAAATGACCATTTTGAGACAACCGTAAACTATGCAAAAAGAGGCACGATTTATGATTCAGGAGGCAAAAAAGTAGCCTACGATTTTCCAAGCTTCTTGGTTTTAATCACCCCGTCGGAAGTTGATAAGGACAAAGAAAAAGAAATGCTGGGCTTCCTTGAGGGCATTTTCAAAAAAAGACTCAGCGATTTTAGAATCCATCTAAAGTATGTTGGAAATAACCTTCCGGATGAACAGGTTTCAATTGCCGTTATCCCAAGAATGCTTAATCAAACAGAACTTAACAAAATCAAAAATTACCCGGGCATTTTCTTGGAAGACCACCCGGAAAGATTCGGAAAAACTAAGGACGCCGGAACTTTCCGGTTATCAAATGGAAAAGTTGTGGAATGCTGCTATCTTCTCTATTCCACAACCAGCTACAACGGAACGAGTGGCCCGGAAAAGGAATTTAATGATATCTTAAAAGGCATAAACGGCGGCAGATTAACAATTTATGATCCCCAGGGAAAGGTCGTCAGGAATATTTTGGAAGTTGCCAAAAAGGATGGAGCAGATGTAAATCTGCCTTATGCAATAGATCTGGAAATATTAAATAAAAGCAATGAGTGAATTTCTTTAACTTAGAGCCACGCCATTTTCCAAACATCTTTGGCTCTCGTCTCCTTAGAACCCGTTTACAACATGAACCTAGGTAGGATCTATAATAATCTATATTCGCTCGCAGAATCCCGTTGACTCTTAGTCCTCGGATGAATGCGCGGAAAGCGAATACATACTTTCGAGGAATTAAAGCATAAAATGCGAGAATATTCTGCGACCTCATGTAAACTTAAAGCACAATACCGAGAGCTTTGAGCCCTCGAAAGTTTATAGCTAATCAAAATACTTACAACCCGTCAGTTATGTTTAGATTTAAATCTCTCAAACTCCATCATCAAATCTTGCTGGCTCTTCTAATAGTCTTTGTAGTTTAGTCCTGTCCCTCCATATAATTAGATGTGGCCAAAATTCGCAATTTTCGGCTGTTAGTATTCTTATTCGTTTTATTCGTATTATTTCAACCAGCTATTATCAATGAAAAACACTTCATTTATTTGGCATATTCCTTTCTACAAGGCAGTTTCTCATTGGTAAAGTTGCCATCAAGTCTCATAGACTTCTCCTATTTCAATGGCCAATATTTCTCTCCTCTTGGACCAGTACCCGCAATAATATTGACGCCCTTTGTACTATTTTTTAAGACAAGCTTTCCTGAACAAATTATTAAATTACCTTTATCGATTATTAATTTTTACCTTACTTATAAAATAGCCACAAAATTGAAACTTGCGCCCAGTAAATCATTCGCTCTTGCAGTATTTTTTATATTTGGTTCGGTTTATACACCGATTGCCGCAATTTCTTACTCCACTTATTTCTCTCAAGTAGTAACAACTTCTTTTTTACTTTTCGCGCTTTACGAATTCTTGCACCAAAGACGCTGGACCATCATTGGTATTGCAATTGCCCTAGCTTCCCTAACAAGGACGACTACTCTGTTTGCCAGCGTTTTCTTTGGAGTCTTTCTAATTCAAAAATCGCCAAGGATTACCAATCTGGCAAAATTCGTCATTCCAATCATTAGTGCATTGATACTTATGATGTCCTATAACTATGCAAGATTTGGCAATTTTTTTGAGACTGGCTATCGATATCAAATAGTTCTTGAGGAATCTGCAAAAAGAAGAGAGCTCGGTTTATTCTCGATTAAACATATAGGTACTAACATTTACTACATGCTTTTCAAAACTCCAGAGCTCCTATCTCACTTCCCATTTTTGAGATTTAATGATTATGGAATGAGTATATTCATTTTATCCCCAGCCCTCTTTCTAATTTTTAAGGCGAAGTTTAAGGATAAACTTGTCAAGGCCAGCCTGATGACAATTTTAGTCACTTTAATCCCTCTTATTACTTATTATGGAATTGGCGTAAGACAAATCGGTTACCGCTATGCTCTTGATTTGGCGCCGTTTCTTTTGATTATTTTAGCCTCGGCGTTCAAAAAGGTAGACGAGACTCTAATCTATTTCCTGACAGTCTTAAGTATTTTTATTGTTTGGGTTTTTACCTTTGAAATGCTTGCTAATTTCTAACCCAGCGCCACGGCCAAACCCCAAGTGGTTTTGGCGCCTAACCTTTTTAAAACTTTCGCCGCCTCCATCATCGTTGCGCCGGAAGTGTAAACATCATCAACGAGGATAAAATTCCGACCTTCAATGTATTTTTTGGCTACTTTTTTATTAAAAGCAAAGGCTCCCCCAACGTTTTTCTTTCTCTCGTCCTTGGTTAGCCCTACCTGAGTTTTTGTCTCGATTATTCGAATCAGTGAATCAGAATATCCGACTCCAAATTTTTTTGCCAGAGTCTTTGCCAGAATTTCTGCCTGATTAAAGCCTCTCCAGTTCTTCCGCTTCGGATGCAAAGGAACAGGCACTAAAATCGAATTTTGCGGCAAATTAAATTTCCAGATTTGCGAGGCAAGTAAATTAACCAGAACCTTCTCGATATCATAAACCCACTTGTATTTGACTTTTTGGATCGCAAGCTTAATTGGACTTTTGTATCGACATGCCACAACTAAGCCGTCAAGCCGGAATCTGCCGGAGCATTTCGGATGGGTTTTGCCGCCGATTGCCTGCCTTTGACAAATCGGGCAGATCGCCTTTTCGACAAACTCGATTTTAGAAAAACACCTATCGCAAATGTATTTTCCGATAGCGCCGCAGGAAACACAGCGTTTGGGAAAAAGAAGATCTAGAAAAGTTAAACCCACTTTTTGATATTATATTTGCAAATGAGAATAGTAAACAGGAAAGCCAGATTTAAGTATCAAGTTCTGGAAAAGGTCGAGGCAGGAATTGTTTTGACTGGAGCGGAAATCAAGTCAATTAGGGCAGGCCGTGCAACCCTTACAGACTCATTTGCCAGAGTTAAAGACGGTGAAGTATTTTTGGAAAATACCGATATAAGACCGTGGATGGGTTCGCAAAAATACTCAGACACAAGAAGAGAACGAAAACTTCTACTTCATAAAAAACAAATCCTTGCCTGGCAGGGGAAAATCGCAGGCGGAAATTTGACCATTGTTCCTCTTTCTTTGTACATCAAAAATAATCTTGCCAAAGTGCATGTGGGTCTTGCCAAATCCAAATCGAAGTTTGATAAAAGAGCTGCATTGAAAAAGAAAACTGTCCAACGGGATATTGAGCGGGAAATTCGGGACAAAAAACTTTGATTTCAAGGCTGATTTCTGGTAGAATTTTCTAGTTCTTATGTCAAAATCCGTAGGATTTTGAAGAGGAGAAATACGACTTTGATTAAATTTGAATCTGGCTTTGTCAGTTCAAATTTTTCCACTTAGGGAAAGAGGAATATTAAGGAGAAAACCGCAGGTTGTCTCCTTAAAGTATACGAGGGGATGTATTGTTTCGACGAGAACTAGCACTTTAAAAACCGCAAGCCGAACATGATTCTAAAGTGCGTTAAACTTTGAATCAAAATTACGTGCAAACAAAAATGCACGACCTGCTTACGCTTTAGCCTAATAGCTTAAGCTAAGCTGTCCTTTTTATCTTTTCTCGGTGGGATCTTGAGGGCAACAACTTAGCCGGGATAGGACTTCAGTTTTGATCAAACTTCAGTCCGAAAATTACAGGTCTTTGTTTGAATTTCGCCTGCTTGTTGGCTAAAGATTCAAACGAGAATTAAAAAATAAGCTAAGCTTGTAGATGTTTTTATCTTGTATTCTTGGACCCGGGCTCAACACCCGGCATCTCCACACTTCGCTCTTCGTTTACACTCAGAGCTTCGCGTGGCAAGCCACATACCAAGTAGATCTCGGGCTATTTTCGGTCAGCGAAGTGTGTCCCGCGTAACTTTAGTGAAGTGGGACTTCTTTTGCTACAATCTTGTTATTGTGTTCTACGTTTATTTATTGAAGCTTAAAAATGGTACATTTTACGCTGGATCTACTGCTGATTTAAAAAAAAGAGTATCTGTTCATAAGTTAGGCAAGGTTTTGTCTACGAAAAACAAAAGACCTCTAAGACTAATTTTTTACTGTGGCTTTTCCAGCAAAGAAAAAGCACTGCGTTTCGAGAAATACTTAAAATCCAGTTCTGGATTTGCTTTTCGGAATAAGCATTTTGTATGAGTCTTCTAGATTTGCCTTTCCTAAACGTTGTGTTTCTTATTGGGCCTTCGGAAAATACATCAGCAATAGGTATTTTTTAAAGGTCGGCCTCTAGGACTTTGTTGCCGACAGCTAAGTAAAGCTTTTTCTCTTCAGCATCCACTGCTAAATCCTGGGCTTTGGCAAATTCCCCAGATTGATAAGCCTTAAGATATACCCCTTCTTTTGAAATTACCAAAAGCGCAGAATTTGCCTTATCAATAACATAAAGGTTATCAATCCCGGAAGAAGTATAGATTTGTCCCAATTCACCAACGGGAAAGGTCAAACCCGAAATCTGAAAACTCTGCGGTTTTGCCTGTAGAAAGTTAAGAATTTCAGCGCCTTTTGTTACCCAAATCGAGCCGTCAATTGCAAACCGTGACGAAGCGTTCGTCGAAAATGCCCCGGCTAAATAATCGCCAGCCTCAACAAATCCATTTTCCACAGGAACGAACTTGGCAATACCCTCTTTTGTCAAAAGGTAAATATTGCCGATGAAAAACTCCATGTCTTGAGCCTCAATTTTCTTAAACAATTCCTTTTTTGCGCCGGTTGCCATATCGATCTTAAATAAATTTGGGTCTGAATAAGCATACGCATCATTTGCGAAAAATGCTCCCAATTTTAGGTTTTCGTCAACATTTTTCGTGTCTTTTGACTTGTTATCAAGATTCATTTTGACCACCGCGTTTTTCGTAACCAGATTTAGGGTATTTTTGGAAATATTGACAGAATTAACCGTTTCTGAGAATTCACCTAAGCTCGCAAAACTCAATTGATTTTGCTGTACTGTTTCTTTAAGCTTTGATGTGATTTCCGATGACAACTTTTGAGCCGGACCGTCTTTGGGAAAAACTTCCAAGGCAAGCTTTATTTGCTTGTCGGCTTCAATGAAATTTTCCCTGGCTTTTGATCTGTTAAGCTCTTCAATGGCTTTACCCTCGTCCAATTTCTGCGATGCCAAAGTTAGATAACTGTTAAATTGTGCCGACTTTTTGCTCTGGAATTTATTTCTGATGGTGACTGCTCCTGAGGCGGCAAGAATAATGAGAAAAACAACCGCCAGAAGCGCGATGTTTCGGCGAAGCGAAAGTATTGCTTTAATATCTCCGCGCTTAAGCTTTTTGAGGTGAATTAAAGTTTTTGCCAGCATAAAAGCTGTCTTTGACGTAAAAATTTTAAGGACGGATTTTGTTTCTATTTTGTCATCGGCTGGACCTAAATCGGCTTCATTTTGGACCGATTCTCGAGCTTCAATTCTCTCTTTTTGAGATAAATCTTCGTCAAAGTCATATTGCGATTTGTTTGGCAAAATTTCCTCTACGCCTTCACCGAAATCTTTGCTTGCTCCCAAAACAAAAGCTGCGGCGATTTCGCTCTGGTCTTCTTCTGCCGAGATATCGGTTGCCAAACCGTCAATAATATCTTCAAGATCAATTTCCTCGAGTAATTTCAGGGGTGCAGTGTCAAAAATTGATAAGAATTTTTCGGTTGCTATCAAAAAGAGCTGTTTGTCCTTTACTCTGCCTGAACCTTTTTGGAATTTAATCTCGTGTGAACTTTCAGGTTCAAAAACCAAAAGCTTAACGCCTTCCCCATGGCGCGCGATGTAGACGGCATCTTTGTAAAATAAAGTATGGGCAAAACTGGCTTTTACTTTTTCCTGTTCCAAAAACTGGACGACTTTTAAGGCTGAGTTTGAAAGTATGGCAAGAACACCTTCGGCGATTGCGCCCTCTTCAATTTTTTGTATTGAAAGTTCAAAAACTTCAGAAAGCAATTTTGGCAAATCCTGATGGTTTTCGGTTTTGACAAGAAAAACACTAACTAAAGTTGCAACCTGTGAATCGGCAAGTATCAGCCTATGAGTAAAAACCTGACACACACAGCTTGCACTTGGCGCACCAGAGACTTTTTGGATATTAAGCTTTAGCCTCTCCATTTAAAAGAAACCTAAAATCAAAAGAAGAACTGCAACTGCAACCCCGATGTGGATTATTGCCAAAAATTTCAAAAGCGGGGAAAGTGAAGTCGGCAAAGTCCTGCACATTAATTGAACCTGCCGAAGAAGCATAAAAGCAAAAACCACATAAAAAATTGCAAATAGAATCAAAAAGGATTTGGCGAAGAAAATGAAATTAAAATTTTCGAAAATGCTGGCGTTAATATCTTCAATCGGCATCTTAGGCAATCACCCCCGGAGGCTCAGCCTCTTCCTTCCTAACCTGCTCATGAATCTCTTGGGCAACCATATTAGGATTTTCTACATTGTGGAATTCAAACTCGGGACGTTCTGCTGCAGTTTGAATATATATATTTCCATAATGGAAAAATGTCCCGAAAAAACCAATAATTTTGGGAGAAATATCCTGAATTTGATTTAATTTTGCATAGGAGGTTTCTTTATGAAGTATTCCGCGAAAATCAATGTCAATCACCCGTTCATTTGTAATAAGGTACACATTAAAATACCAAAAAATAAATTTATAAAAGGAAAATCCAAAAACAAACAGATACCAAAAAATAGTTATCAAAATTAACTGCCTGGGATCGAAAACGGAAAGGGCCTGCAGGCGAAAAATACCCAGAAAAGAAGGGGCCAAAAATGGTAGAAAAATAAAAAGCAGAATAAGCAAAACACTTGGCACAAGTGTCACGATATGGGCCCGCAAAAGCAAAATGATCTTCTCCCCCGACTCCTGGTTTTCAAAATGGACCCCAACCGGCTGGGGGGCAAACATTGCAAAGGGGTTTTTGGAAAAAGTCGTATGAATAAAATCTGCAGCAGACATCAGTCTAATTTTATGCCAAACTAATGCCAAAGTAAAAAACTTAGCTCTCAGCCCTCGGTTATCAACTCTTAACCAGAATCTTCGCCACCTGATCCTCATAAACCTTGTGCCAATTGGCAAAACAAGGGACTTTAAGGTTTTTGGCAATTAAAACAGTTTCAATTTGATATTTACTGGCTATGTCGCAGTTCCCCTGGGCTATCGCTACGTAATCGGCCAAGATATAGCTACCATCATCCTTTCGCCAACCAGTCATTCTGCCATCAATAAAAACTTTTATTTCGGGCGCTTGCCAAATAATATATCCTCCCCAGCCATAATCATTAAACAACCTCCCACTTATATGCTTCTCCTTCAGATAATTAACTGCCTCAACCGGGTAATTATCAATCCGAAGTCTATCCGTGAGTTGCCAGGATTCTAAAGCTGAAGCCACAAAACTCAAGAATATTGCGCTAAAAAAAGCAAGGGAGGGAATCAATATGGGAGCTTTCACCCAAATGTCACTTTCTAAATCAAGTTTAAAATCTAAATTCCTACTTGTAAAAAAGATGAAAATCGCCGCCCAAAAGATCGCAAAAGTCGTCGCCAAAAAAGGCAGGGTAAAAAGAAATGCCGCAATCAGTGCCCATGTTGGTTCAAACGATTTAAATTTCCTGAAAAAAATGTAAATAAATAACAATCCTGAAAGCCCGTAAACTAAATTCGCCGGAAAGTAAAAAACCAATGACTGCCACTCAGCAACCGCCCGCCAGGTATTAGAACCCGCAAGATCAAAAATAGCCGACCGCCATAAATTTGCATGGAAAGGGGTTACCAAGGATCCGGCAAAACCTGCCAAAATGCAAAGGACTCCGAAACTTGCCGCAGCCTTTTTCTTTTTTGATCTTTGCCAAAAATAATCAATAGTCAAAAACGTAGCCATAATCAAAAGTCCAACCATAAACCCCTGATGAAAATTGGCCCAGACAGCAAAAAAACCAAACCAAAAAAGAACGTGTCCTATCCCTCTTGTCATCTTTTTTTCAAGTAAAACTAAAAGCATTGCAAAAAATAGAAAGGAGATCGAACTTGGCCGAACTCCCATGCCGGAGGAGGCAACCAGTACCCCCAAAACGGCTAGCAAAAGTTTCCAGAAATTTAGCTCTTTGGGAATTAAAACCAATACAGAAAAACTGGCAATGGTGCCAAAAAAAATAGCGGTCAGGATATGACCAAAGTTGGCAAAAAGAAACGTAACGGCAATTTGGTAGAGAAAAAAATAGTTGCCGAATTCGTAGCCGGGCATGGTCCATGAAAATGGATCACCCCTGACTATTTCTCCCCCTTTCAAAAACCTCTCCCCAATTGTCAAATGCCAGCCCAGATCCGGATCAATATTAAACTTGGTTAAAATTAAGAAGGATAAAACGAAGAGCAAGAGGTGAAATTTGTAATTCCTGCCCAGTAAAGCTAATTGCCTAATCACCCAATTGCCCACCCTATTTCTGCTCCACATTGTAAAGCGGACTTCTGATTGATATGTAGCCGGGGGCGCGGAGATTAAAGATCGTCTTAAAATCGCCGCCCGCAAGCGTCACTGTTCCGCGATTAGTCCCAAAAGAAACGCTGGCAGTCGATCCGCCATCGCTGTATGCAACCGAAGCTGAAGATACGGAAGTGACCGCTCCGCCTGCTTTTTGGCCTGCCAAATCCCGCAATTCTCCCATCGAATAAGGATTGCCGCCCCAGCAGGAAGTCGTCACCGGTGTAATCCTGCCGCCGTCGACTCCGTCTTTGCCTTGAACAAGCCAGGCATTCAAAATATCGGCCATCTCCTCACCGGTAAGCCATGGATGTGACCTTCCGCACTTGGCTGATGAATTGGAATAGCTTTGGGTGTACCAGCCTTTATAAAACCACGGGGATGAGGCGATTTTTTCCCATGCTTCCGGTGTCCAGCAGTTTCTTGAACCGCATTTTGTGTCCCAGCCGGATGTATTCAGGTATCCACCCGAAGTTGATGAATACTGGGTCGAGGTGGCATTACCGCCTTCTGTGACAACCACTCCGCGCGTTGCGCTAACCGCCTGCTCCCAGGCGCCTCCTTTGGAGGAACCAATATATACCTGACACGATTGGGTCGCGCAAATCGATTTCGTTCCATTATTTGTGTATGCCAAAGCATACGAGCGGGCAGCGACTGCCTGCGCCTTTAAAGCTTCCGTGTTCCAGCTTGACGGCATCTCGGCAATACCGTATAAATACTGCTGGAAATCAACTGCGCCGTAGCCGTCAACCGTAATTGATCCGGGTTCTGAATACCCGTCGGTAATTTGCTTGCCCGGATAGTATTTGGAAAGAATATCCCGAAAATTTTGGCCGTTGTCCGCCCTGCCTTTGGCGCCGTACTGGCTCATGCCGTTCCTGTGGGTGTAGGCACCGAAAGAAAAGCCAGCAAAGGCTGGCAAAAATCCCGGACTGTAAGCCGGGGAGGCGTTAGGATCATCGGTTAATGGCACGTCGCCGACGGAAGTCGTAAATGTCCCTGACTTTGCCGCCAAAATCTCTTCTTGCCTGGTAGTTAATGCTGAAATTTTGCCCTGGACTTCGGACTGGAACGATTTGGCAGAAGCAATTTCGCCTTTTAGAAACTGCGATTGTTTGGAGGTTTGGTCGCGCAAAGCTGCCAGCCTTTTTTTATCGTCTGCCAGTTTGGCAACCCGCTCCGAAATCCCCCTGATTATGTTCTTGTCGGTTTTGCTTGATGTTTGCTGGAAAGCAATCAGCTTTAGGGTTTCTGAAGCGTCTTTTGCGGCAAATATGATCAAAAGCGGTATGTCGACAAAACTTCTGATATAAAAATTGCGCACTGTTGATGCCAAAATCTCCCTCTGCTGACGCAGTTCTTTTTCACTTTGGGTTAAATCAGAAGAGATTTTGTCAAGCCGGCCTGAGATTCCAGAAAGTTCTCCTTCCAGTTTTTTTACTTCCGATTCCAATGGGGTTGTCGCATTTTTGGATGCTTCTAATTGTTTTTGCAAATTGTTAATTTCCTTCTGCAGATCCTCAAGTTCATCGCCCCGAACAACATTGGTTGCCAAGAAAAAAGAAAGGCAAAGTACCAGAAGAAAAGCCAAAAGCTTTCGCATAGGAAAACTGAGTTATCACTAATTATATCAACTGATCTTGCTTTCGTCGCCCGCCTGCCAGCGGCTGAAGCCGCGGGCTTTGTCGGGCAGGCTGGACGGTAAGCGTTTTGCGGATAAAGTGCTCGTACTGAGTTTAGAGTTTACCCTGAGCGAAGTCGAAGGGAAGGACTACACTGAAATTGGGCGGTAGGTTGCGATGCTTAAAGTTTTTCTTCTACGAACTTAACTATTTTGGAAGCCGCCAAATAAGCCTCATTTGCTTTCGGTTTATCAAAAAAAACTAACTCGTCACCAAAAGGGTATCTTGTTTCGACATAATACGGGAACAAAATTCTCGCTAACTTTTGCAAAGACTTAAACTTGCTATCAATTTCTACACAAGATTCCAAGAGCGCCTCGACATCATGAACTTTCCTAAGTTTTTTATTATGGAAAACGATAAATGCCTTCAGGGCTTTTTCGGCCGCCTGCTGAGCGCTAAAACATGCGCCGGCAAATTATTTTGCCTCGATGTTATGTTTTGTCCAGCGAAGGTCATCGCGGGCTTTTTTCAACCATAGCTTATATTCTTCCATACAAAAGCTTGCCCTCTTCTAAAATTTGGGCAAAAAAGCTGTTTTTTTTGGGCAAACTTTTTGCTTCCTGGGGGGTAAGCACTATTATATCTAAAGGAGTACTGGTCCTGATCATTGAACGCATATGCCGCATCCTGTCAGTAAAAGATTTTTTCGTTTTTTTGATCACTAAAATATCAAGATCGCTATCCTCTGTCATTTTCCCTCGGGCTGCTGAGCCGAACAAAATAATTGCCTGGGGTTTTGTCTTTTTCAACCGTTCAACAATAATATCGGTGCTTTTCATTGCCTACATCTTATCATAAATATGACTAAGCTGAACGCTCAAAAACTAAAGTCTAACGTCATAATTTTTAACCTTAGTCTTTACACGTTTTGCGTTAGACGGCAAAAAAACGCTTGCCCTGAGTTTATCGAAGTGCTTGCCCTGAGCGGAGTCGAAGGGTACACTGAAATTAAGCGAAAGGTTTCGATGTTCAAAACCCTTGCCAAAATTTTCTTGTGCCTATTTATCATATTGGGCTTTTTTGCCGCAGTTTTTTCAACCGCCAAAACAATAAAACCCCCGCTGGCATCAGCAGTATCTTGCAGTTTGCGTATCACTCCTGCCCCTTATTCTGTTGGAGGCCAGATAGACATAGTAGTTGAAAATGCCAATACAAATACTAACTATCGCGTATACGTCATCAAAGTAGGGGTAGGTGCACCCGTATATATTGAAACCAGAAACACTGGTTTAGCAAATTTTGCAATATTCCCTCCGTTTACGCCAGGTTCGGGCGGAGATTACCAATTCGCGGCATACGACCCAAACTTTAGCGCATGCACAAATTCAGGCCTTCAAATAAACGTAGGTGGGCAAATGTCTGATGACTGTGTACTTGAGATTTCACCCTCTCCTTACAATGTTGGCAGCGTCATTTCAATTTCTATGCGCAGCGCGACAGTTGGCAACGGGTATATGGTAACCATTATTAAAGTTGGCGGCTCTTTACTATATGACGAAAGACGTGCTGCTTCATCATCAGTTGTCACTTTTCCAAGCTTCACAATCCCTTCGATCGGCGAATACCAATTCGCAACTTCAAATGTACTCACCGGTTTTCCCTGTAAAAACACAGTCAATGGCAAAACAATTTCTGCCGGCGTTTCACAAAGCGTTCCATATTTTGTAACTCCCGCGCCGGGTACTAAATACAATTGGGGATTTGCTACGCTCACTTTGGTTAGGGTCGCTAATGTCAAGGCTGGAGAGAAATACCGGTTCGGGATGGAAGGTGAATGGAGTGGTGAAATTTATATTTCTGCAGGGTTTCGCGATTATGTTTTTACGGCTGATAGCAGGGGCAGAATATCTATCACAAACATCTGCGATAATGGCCAAGCAGATAGGGATTTTCGGTGGCCGTGTGAGGATAAATTTAAAGAAGGTCATTACGTCATTAAGTTGAGAAAGCATTTGGACAACACAATTCTTGCAGAAACTTCTTTTGATGTGGTGACAGATGGGAGCGGAGAAGGGCAATATATTCCTGTCTCCGGCGAAAATCCGTGTAACAAGGATCTTGACGGTGATGGAATTATTGACTGCGAAACGGCAATTGGCAATATCTCTACCCAAATCGGGCCGTTTGCCCAAAAAATTCTTGAAATCGGCGTTGGGCTTGCGGGCGGAATCGCCCTGATTATTATGGTAATTGGATCAATCAGGGTTTTGACGTCTGCCGGCGATCCTAAAAACGTTTCCGCCGGCCGTGAGATGATCATCGCCGCTGTCGCCGGTCTCTTATTTTTGATATTTTCGGTTTTAATATTAAGGTGGATCGGCGTTTTTATCGTATACTAATATGGTTAAAGAAGTTTATGCAGCCTGCAGCGGCTTTTTGGACTGCCTTCGAGGAATTGCCACGCCCGGTCTTAATGTCGGCACAGAAAAAAGACTTTTCACTAGAATAATCAGCGACTTTCTACCTTCAATTTTGACAATCGCCGGTTTTATAACGGTGATTGTCATCGTCATTTCCGGTATTCAGTTTATTCTCTCCTCCGGCAATCCGGAGGCCACGGCCACGGCCCGCGGACGATTGATTTTTGCGCTTGTTGGCTTTGCCCTGATAGTTCTAGCCTATGCCATTTTGCAAATTGTCAACATGTTGTTTTTGGGGACAGGAGTAGCAGCATAGTGCAACACGCTAAACGACTAACGACTAACGCAAAATAATTACTAATTAACCTAATTTCTAAACAATGACCAAATCACAATTTCCAAACTCCAAACAATAAACTCTAGTGGTGTTTTGGTGTTTAGATTTTGGGATTTATTTAGAAATTAGAATATGGAACTTGCCGCCAGCTATAACATCAAAGGCATCTTTCAACCGGCCCGAATTACATCAGGGGGAATCAGGATATTTAGAACCTCCGAGGGTTTTGGCTATCTGGCATCTGATATTCTTTTAATTCTTACCGGTATCGCCGGGGCGCTTTCTTTGATGTTTATTGTTATTGCCGGGATTAAGTTCGTCACCTCCGGCGGCGATCCTAAAAAACTTGCATCTGCAACATCAACACTCACATATGCTATTATCGGTTTAGCGGTCACAATCTTGGCTTTTGTGATTTTACGCATTGTTCAGTTTTTCTTAAGGTCGGCAGTGCCAATAACATGAAATTTCTCGCACAAGCCGTTGGCACAATCAACCCGCCCGCAGGTGCGGTTTCGATTCCGGCAGGACAAAGCGAAACGTCCTTTGTCGCCGGCATAATTCGCGGGGGGATCCAGTTTATTTTAATCATCGGTTTTATTGTTTCCTTCATCTGGATTATTTTTGCCGGCTTTCGCTTCGTTTTTTCCGGCGGTGATGAAAAAAGCATTTCCGGTGCATGGAGCCAGATTTACTGGGGTCTTATCGGCCTAGTTGTAGTGGTGGGTGCTTTTGCTATAATTAGGCTGGTTGAAGCATTTTTTTTGGTCGACATCGTGTCAGGAGGATTTTTGTTGCCGAGAAGATAAAAATTTCAATGCCCAATTGCCAAATTCCAAATTTGGAGTTTGGAGTTTGAAAATTGGAGTTTGTTAAAGAAGGAGGTGAGAAAAAGCAGATGAATAAAGTAAAAAAGCTTTTTGGGCCGCTTGCAGCAGGGGCTTTGTCACTGGCTATGCCGGCTGCCGCGCTTGCACAAGGGACGAACGTAGTGCCCTTAGCGATCCGTCCGGTCAATAATGCCCTAGACGTTGTGCGTGGAATCGTCCAGTTTATTCTGATCGTCGCCTTCATTGCTGCCTTCGTCTTCTTGCTAATCGGCGGCATTCGCTGGATCATAGCAGGCGGTGATGAAAAGGCAGTTGCCGGAGCAAGAGGTACAATAACGGCGGCTCTAATTGGTCTGGTAATTGTTTTGGTTGCCTATGCAATCATTCGCTTGGTAGAGATATTCTTTAATGTCAATATTGTCACAACGGGTGTTACCATTCCGAATATCACCAGCATACCGTAACAGAGCGGCGAAACTGTTGAAAACAATCTTTTCTATTCCACTAAGTCTGGTATGGTTTGTTGTAGGTTTGATTTCACCGGTTTATGCGATAGGAGATCCTGCCCAAATTTCGGATATTGTCGATATTCTTGCCAGAATAATCAGTTTTCTGGCGCCGGGGGCCGCAATTGCCGTTTTTATAATGATCCTGGTTGCCGGATTCCAGTTTTTAACTTCCGGTGGCGACCCCAAAGGAGTAACCGCTGCCCGCACCACATTTACCTATGCCATAATCGGTGCGATTTTAGTCGTCGTCGTCTGGCTGGTCCTGACGCTAATTGAGGCTGTAACCGGTGTTGAAGTCACCGTCGTCAATCTGCCAATCTAAAAAATTTAAAACTTATTTATTTCTCTCCGTCATTTCTCTCCGTCATTCTCGCCTCCGCATGTCATTCTCGCGAATGCGAGAATCACTTAATAATTCCATTGTATAAATCTTTCATCGTTGGGTTTTTTACCTTGATCAAGTTCAGTTTCCATTTTCTGTTCCAGTGTTTTAATTGTTTTTCTCTTGCAAGAGCATCTTTCACTTGGTTAAAAACTTCAAAATACAATAGCTTTTCCAGATTATATTTTTTAGTAAATCCATCAATTAGTCCGTGTTTATGTTCGTAGACTCTGCGAATCAAATTATTTGTAACCCCGATGTATAGAGTCGGTCGATCATTTCCCATGATATAAACGCAGTAATTTCTCATTTGTTTGTTTCATTTTACATAAGAGATCCTCGCCGGAGTTTACACCGATTCCCGCCTCCGCGGGAATGACAGAAGGGTGAGGATGACGCCTGAGGAGTCACTTTTTCCCTTTTCGATTTTATATTTTAAATTATCTATTGTTATACTAGAGGTGACCCTCATGCCATAAGGAAGAGGGATTCAGTCTGCCATGCAAAATCAGTTCAGCCCGCGAAGCCTTGGCGAAGTGGGGTCTTGGGTATCATCCAGTTCCGGGCCAGTTCAGGGCGGTGGTTTGAATACCCCACCATCTTCCAGAAAAAATTTTATCTTCCGCAATAAACGCCTAGTTAGAATTTTAGTTCTTTTTCTAATTTTATTAATTTTGGCAATTGTGGCCGCCTCACTTTTCATTTTCAAAAAACCCCCAGCCGATTTAGCCGCAAAAGTCGGGGATCAGAAAATCATGCGTGATCAAGTGAGCCAATTTGCCAATGAGTGCCAGCTGGAACAAAAAGAGGCAGTCGAATTTCTGGTTGACGATATTGTCCTTTCCACATGGTCAAGCGATGAAAAAATAACTGTTTCGCCCGAAGGACAAAGATATCCACAAGAAGGCGCAGAAAACGTCCAGCTTCGCTCCTGCGAAATCACCCTTGAAAAAGTCAACCGGCTTCGGGAAAAACTTACCGAATACGCTGTGGGGTTTCGCGAAGGCAAATTTATTGTCGTTAATTTTGACCGTTTCAGCCCCAACCCGTTTTTGCCACCACCAGAAGCAACTGATGGTACCGATCTTGTCGAACTGCAAAAAAAAGAAAGGGAATACGCAGATAATCTAGTTAAGTCTATTTATGATGACCTGAAAGCCAAAAAGTTAACCTTTGAACAAGCTTTGGAAAAGGTTCAAAAGGACCCAAATGTCGGCCTGGAAAGTGTCTACGGAGCCGCCATTCAAAGCGGCCCCTTTTTAGCAGTTGATTACATCGAAAAAAGAGGGCTTTTGCGATTCGACGATGTCAGGGGAAAAATTGATGCTCTAAAAGAAGGCGAATTTTCAGAACCTTTTGTCCAAAAAGTTGACACTTCACTTGAGGAGGGGAACCCTCGATTGGCTGACAGCCGTTGGATTATCGCCAAAGTCGACAAAATCGGAGAAGGCGGAGAAAAAGCGGATGACATAATTTCCAAAACCCGTCAAAAATATGGCGTCAGAATTTATTTAAAATGAAACTAATCGGTAATTTTATTTTTACATTCTTTGCGGGATTGGCTTTAGCCGCTATTCTTGTTTTAATTTCCGCTAAACCTGCGTCTGCTGCCGGACCGTGCCCTAATGACGGCGATTGGGGGGTTACTACCGGCTCAAGCGATTCCCCCGGTGGGTTAGTGGTTAGAACCCGTCTTGCCGACGGGACCAACGTAAACGTTGGCTTTACACTTTCGACCGTCGACCGTGGTGGAGGCGATATTGCCGGCTATAGCATCATCAGAAATAATACCTCATTTATACCTGACCGATTTATTAAAAGCGGAGGATTTGCAACAGGAACTACTTTCTACTGCGGACCGCAAAGCGATACCTACACCGGATACGCAGTATTTGGCTTCGGCAGTACAACGTCAAACGGTAACCGTTGGACTCTTTGGTGTCAGGAAGTAACCGATACTCAAGGCCATTTTGTTTGGAACGACGAAGAATTCAAAATTACCGGTGTCGGGAACCCTTCCGGTCACTCAGACGGCTACTGGACCGGCAATCTTGCAGGGTGGAACACGGGCTTCACCGTAATTAATGGATCAACACGGGTTATAATCCTGACATGGCATGATAACACCAATACCCTCAATGTCAATAGTTCACCGGGCAAGGGAATTGCCATTACCGGGAGTCAGACAGGAACCGGAGGCGAAACAAGCTATACCGCCACCATAACCGGCAAGCCGATTAGTACCACTTTAGACGCTCCACCGTCTGCCGGCGGCAGGGATTTCCTAAGATGGACCGGTTGCGACTCGGTGATGTCCGGTGAAAGATGCAAAATTAGCTTCGGTGGAGGTCAAACCAAAACCGTAACTGCCAATTATAACGCCAGCATGGCCGATCTGGTAATTACTTCTGTCAGGTTTAATAGCCCAACGGCAACATATTTACCCGGCGAAACGGTCAAACCGATAATTACCATCAAAAACCAGGGCGGCAGTACTGCCTATCCTATCGGCCAGTCAAGTTTTGCAACGATATACCGCCGCTCCGACTTTACCAGCTGTAAGCCGGAAGGCAGTCAGGAAAGATTTTACTTAGCCTCTCTGGCGCCTGGTGCGTCTGATACCTTCGGTGATGGTGCTAATGAAGTCCAGGGCTTTCCCGCCACATCGGTTCCCGGTATTTACACAATTTATGTTATGGTCGACAGTACTTCAAGCTTAACACCTGCCCCAGCCTACTGCGCGGTTCCGGAAGGCACCGAAGCAAACAACAGAAAGACTGCCAGATACACAGTCGCGGCCCCTGCCGGCCCCACCTGCTCAATTTCTGCCCTGCCTTCCTCAATACTGCCGGGAGAAAGCTCGACTCTGTCCTGGAGTGCAAGCCCAAACGCTGCTTCTGCCTTTTTATCTGCTGCAGACGTAGGCGATCCGCAGACGATCAATTCATCACCCCAGCTGCCCAGCGGTGGTCAAGCGGTGACGCCTACTGTGACTACAACTTACTACCTGACTGTTACGGATCAATTCGGACAAAAGGGAGAATGCGGAACGACCGTCACTTTGGAAGTACCCGAACCGCCGCCTTCTCCGCCGCCACCTTCTCCGCCACCTTCTCCGCCACCTTCTCCGCCGCCGCCCTCTCCCCCGGATGAGCTTACGCTCATTCCTAACCCGTGCGAAAATGCGGTGGAAACCGAAAAACTTACGGATAATTACATCACCAAACCCGGAGTGCTTGATCCACCGATAGAAGCCGCTGGGGTCGAGCTTACGGGAACACTTAATCAGGCAGTAACAATTCCTTTAAATGCCTCATTTACAGTCGACTTTTCCAGAATGCAGTCTTTGTTCGGCTACCCAAGTTCCGATTATTTAGAAGGCAGATTTCAGGAACCCTCCCATAAGACTGCCGATCTTTTCAGTCTAAAACCTGCCGAATTAAACAGCTGGCGCGGCCCGATATATAAATCTACGCCCAAACTGATGACCGATGAAATGAAGAGAAGATATGTAGAGTATGTCTATACAAAACGGGACGGGAATAATAAGCTGTCACTTCCCGAATCGGCAGATAAAATAGCCGATATTGCCGGGCAAAATCCCAAAACCATAACCGAACTTGTCGCCGATTACGGCATACCGTTCCCGCCTCAGCCTGGACAAGACCGCTCAATGTGGCTTGCGACCTGGGGCAAGTACTGGGAAAAGATCCCCACCTCTTATAATGAACTCTACAAGGGTAAGCTGGAATTTGCGGTTATCGGCTCCGAAAAATCGTTTGAAGATTTAAAAAACGGTCAGGGATGTGCCGCAATTTCGGCAAGAACCGTCGAATTTAATGTCCCGGATTTTGGAAGAACCACTTTGGCTGCCGACCAATTGAATCAGGTTGTAGTCCCCTATGCGGCCCAATCTTTCCGCGATCACAGAATTGCAGAGCAAGGGGTAGGACAGGGACCGCCAAAGAATTTCCTTGCAAAAGCTGTCGATTTCTGCAAAAAAATCATCTCTGCACCTGCTTCCGTTGTCAAAGGCCTGCAAAAAGCGATCAAGGTCACATTGGACTTTCTCTCGCCGGTAAAACCTGTCTATGCCCAGGATGCAAACGACGGCCCGACATGCATTAAAAGCCTGCGGCCGGGCAAAGAGGGCAATGCGCCGTACTGTGCCCTGCCTGCTGACCAGATTCAACCCGGTGATTCGTGCACAATCAATAAAGTCGCCCCCAATAAGCTCAACCCCGAAAACCCCAATGATGTCTGTACGTTTCAGATAGGCTCTTTTACTACCACCATTAACCCCCAAAACCCGTTTTGGGATACGTGCCGCGATAACGGCAACGGCACCTATACCTGTACGGTCGCAAAAATCCGGGTTTACCCCAACTTCCGCCTACCGTGGATTGCCGAAATCTGGAACAGCACGCTTTATTCAGATGCTAAAGAAGCCGGGTTAGGCAGTGTGCAAGGTGCCAAGACAGATGAAAAAGGCCAGGTTCTGCAGGGTTCAACCGCAACCGGCATCGGCTCACCGCAGGTTACCGGCAGGCCCGGAGTTTATGCCGCGTTTATACCCAAGGTGCTATATGATAAATTTGAGGAGGATAATAATTATGCCGAACTCGAAAGGGTATTCAAAGCCTGCCCACGTTACTTCGGGCCTATCCCTGACCCGAATGCTCCCCCTGATGATCCTGTGGCCTGTGAAAAGTTAAAAACTGCATACGCAGCCTGTATAGCTGAAGTTATCAGCAGTATTAATCTCCTTGCCGTCGGCTCACCTGAGTTCGTTCAAAGCGTAGTCGATTGCGTGGCCAGCAGAGTCGGCAAAAATCTTTCGGGTCAAAGTGCTTCGGATGCGTCTAATGAAAATAGAGAACGTTTTGTCGGCGCCGTTGACTGCGGCAAGCACTACTCCCGTGATGTTGCCCTAAAACCCAAAGCTTTGCAGACATATCTGGGAATCGGTGTTGCCTGCAACCTTGAGGCCGTGGCAATCGCGGCCAAAGAAATCCCGCCGCCGGGCGGGGGCAGCCCAGGAGACGGATCCAATGTCCCACCTAGCCAGGATGATTGCGGAGGGAAATACGCCCCCTGGATGAATAATCCTTTGGGTAATTTTGGTGACCCGAACTGTAACTTTAGCAAGGAAGCTCTTGCTCAACTCTTACAAAGTTTGGATCCGGTCAACTGGGAAAAATACTACAACATAGCTTTTGTGGAAGGCGGTAATGCTTTCAAACCGCTTTCTTATAATGCTGCTTCCTCAAGCGGTTCTGCCTGGGGCTTGTATCAAATGGGCCATGAAGCATATCCTAGTCTCGGAATTCCAAGACAAATGAACAACCAGTATGATAGAGGGGATGTCGAGTGGCGCCTGCAGGCATCTAATGCCGTTAATTACAACAACGGCTTGTCGGATTCTCTGAAATGGTGCTATTGGGCGGCGGCTGGATCTGCTTATTTAGGCTATTGCAGTCAATTTTAAAAAATGGCGTTTACGTTAACCGATTATAAAAATAAGTATCTTAAACCCGGCGTACTGATTGTAATAATCATAGTGGTTTTATTAATCACAGTAATTGTACTTGCCCTAAAACCAAAGCCTAAAGGTCCGCCTCAGCCCCAGACAGAATTACCTGAAACAGTCAGTAAACTTTCGGAAAAACAGGTACTTCCCCCTAAAAACCAACGCGACAGCCCTACTGACAAAGTTAAAACTATTAAGCTGGAAATATTAAAAAGCAAGATCGGAGAGGACACCGGCACGATTATCCTCTTTAAATCCGAAACATATATAATCGAGTACGTCCCAACACCGGATATTTTCTTTGTGACAATACTCAAAGTCCCTATTGATCAAAATAAAATCGCGGCTGAAGGGTGGTTTAGAGACTTTGGACTGACAGAGAGTGAAATTTGTTCGCTGCCTGTACGTTTTTCTTTAGGTATCACTGACGTAAATTTCAAAGAGCCGTTTGACCCATTCCCCACAGCATGTAATTGACAACCACCCAAAAACAAATTCAAATAATTCCCCGACGTCTCGGGGTATTATCCTAATTTTTTAACATAAGGCAAGTTGACCTGATCTGCGAATTTGGCGTCTGCGGTTACTAAATCACACCCATTTTTTTCTGCCAGTACTGCATAAGAAGCATCGTATACAGAAATCTTATATTTCCTGCTCACGGCCGCAGTCTTTTTCATTAAAGTAAAATCCAAATGGGCAATTATTAAAGAATACTTTTCAAGTAAATTCAAATTTTCGTTGATGAAGTCGAGCTTAAAATTTTTTTTTGTGGCCCAAGCGTTCGTAATCTCGTACAAAAATAGGTCAGGGACTGTGATGGAGTTTTTATTCTTAACATGATCGTCGAGTATTTTAAGAGCCAAAGGGACATCTGCTTCATCCGTCGAAAACCATTTAAAAGCTACTGATGTGTCTACGATTACCATTTGCCATGGTACCTAATTTCGCGAAGCGCCTTCACAGAGTCCCAACCCTTGAGATATTTTGCATTTCTTCTGGCAATTCTTCTTGTTTCCGCTAAAAGTTTTTCAGCTTCCTTCCGAGACATACCCTTTTCTTTATCCCTTATTTTTTCGCGAATGACCGCGGATAGGCTTCGACGTTTTTGGGCGGCTTCTGCCTTAAGCCTCAGATAATCTTCCTCGGAAATTCTGATATTTGTTGTAACGTAATTCACGATACAATTGTATCATTGTATTGTTTTCTGTCAAGACTTTCTTGGCTCTTGATTCTCAAGATTTCTTAGTGCTAACGTAGAAATACAATAAAATCCCTTTGCCCCGCACCGTTTGGTGCGGGACTTCGCGGGGAATTTGGTGTAAATCCAAAACTGTGCCGCAACGGTGTCTCACATCCGTTCGACATAAATTATTACAAGCACCCGTTGTAAAAGTATCTATAGCAACAGAATAAAGTAATAGTTTACTACGAACAAAGTGAGGAGTCCGAAAACCGCAATGAGGAAAACCCGGTAGATCTTCTTTCAGCGCTTTTCAGCGATAAGACGAAGTCTCTGAAAGTAATTCTACCGGGAAAAGTCCCGAGCAGGACGCTTGGCTAATTAACCAAGAATAAACCTTCTCGGGGCAACCTTGGAGGTTTTTTGATGGCCGAAAGAGCAACCCAGATGTCAGATGTCAGATGTCAGATGTCAGATGTCAAACCTATCCTGGGATACGATCAGGATTTTGATAAAAAAGCCTATAAGACGCTTAGCTTGCAACAGGATTCTTTTGTGCCTCAAGAATTTACAAGACGCAAAAACCAGCTTGATACAAGAACAAAGCATAATCTCGAAACCGCTCTCGGTGAAAGGTTTAATCTGCAAATCAGCCAAGTTATATATCGCATCGAGGATGGCCGGATCATAAGTGAAGAACATGATGAACCTTTTACGGATGTAATCAAACGCGGCCAAAGACACAGGCAAGAAAACGGCTCAGGTGACGTTGAACGCGAAAAAGCCGAAGTTGAAGGTTTTGAAAAAGTTCAAAATATCCTGACTGATCCTCAGCATCAAGATGCCAAAGTCATAATCATTTCTCCGCGGGGCAAAACTGACTCCATGTACCAGCATAATTTTTTTGATATCTACCAAAAAGAAGGTGCGCAGATAACAATGACCCGGTTTGCCAGTACAAGCTCTATACCGGAATTTCTGGAGGCCGCCAATCAACTGGATCCTTTTAATAACCTTACAAAAAACCCCAAAGACTGCGATTTTCTAAAAAATCCCTTAAGTACTTACAAAGACTACGAGGAAATTATAGAGAACTTGAATTTAGACGAGAACGCGATGACCCAAAACGATTATCAAAAACTTACAGAAACTGTCGCCGCTCTTAAATTGAGTTACCTGAATGCCTTATATCACCAAAGATACGATGAAGCCAAAAAAATATTCATAGCAACTCTTAATTTGTCAGACGATATCATTTTAAATCCCGGTTATTATCCCGACTTGCGAAATCAAATACTTGCTGCACCACCCGCTGAACTTATCGCAGCCTATGGTTGGCGGCAGCCTCGGGCAGTTTTGGCCGGATGCGGTCTGCAGACAAACTTTGCAGGACAAAATCCCGGGGAATTTCTTTCTGCTCTTTTCCCATATTCGCTTTTAAACTTTGCTCCATTTGCCCGAACAGAAAACGCGGACACAAGCGATTTTCCCTGCCCGCGATGCGGCCATATTATCACTTACGGTGCCGGCATCAGCAAGTGCCCAAGCTGCCATCTTGCCGCAACCTGCGGATAGGTTTGATGAAGTACCCAGGACAAAAGGAATCACCTGCTGATCTTATGTGGTAGTTGACGCACATCATCCGAAGACTTAATATGGAATTAAGCCCTGAGTTTGTCGAAGGGTTATCAGTCTGCAAATGAAGTTCAGTCTGCCTGCAATACTTTCGTTAAACCGAAATAGTCAAAGTCGACAGTCAAAGTCGACAGTCAGAAACGCAAATCACTTTTCACTTTTCACTTTGACTTTGATCTTACTCTCCCTATTCACTTTGACTTTAATACTTGCGCCCTCCCGCGCAAATGCCCAAGGCGCCTGTGATGCGCCCGCCGGAAGCTCTCAGGAAGCAATCAACCAGCTCAACAAATGCGCCATCGAAAAAGATATCTTCGACGACAAAATTTTCAACCTCAACCAAATCTCCGGCACCACCGACAGCCTTTTTAACCTCATTACCGGCAGTTCACAACTGCACCCGGAAACAAATACGGTTACTCAAAACTGGGGAGCTTTGGCAACTGTCAGCAACATGACCATCGCCCTTTACAAAGCACCACCCGCATCCGGTGTCCAATATCTCGCAGGGGAATTCCAAAAGTTCAACCCTGTCCAGCCTGCATATGCCCAGGAAGGAATAGGTTTTGGCGCGCTTACACCTGTCCAAAAAATCTGGACAGTTTTCCGCAACCTTTCTTATGTTTTGTTTGTGATTGTCTTTGTAATCATAGGGTTCATGATTATGTTAAGAGCCCATATTTCCCCACAAGCTGTTGCCACGATCCAGGATTCCATCCCAAGACTTGTCGTTGCCCTAATTTTAGTTACATTTAGTTATGCAATCGCAGGACTTTTTATAGATGTGATGTTTCTGGCTCTCAATATCGTCGTCAACTTTTTGGAAAGTCAGGGTGTAATACCTAATGGAGGAGGTAATGTAGTCTTTGAAAAAAGCGTATTTAGCGTGATTCTATCTTCGTGGACGGAAATAGTTTCAAATACCGCAAGCGCTATAGAAGGATTACTTGGTGCAGTAATTAATCTCGGCTGGCTTGCCGATAAAATTTTAGGCTTCTTTATCGGCTCGATTGGCGGACTAATCGTTGGTATTGCCATGCTTTTTATCATGTTTAGGGTTTTCTTAATGCTTCTGATGTCTTACGTGATGATTATTATTTTGACAATGGTTGCCCCATTTTTCTTTCTTGTCCAGGCATTGCCTGGAAACAATGGTGCAAAGGAATGGTTTAAACAGATGGCCGCCAACGTTGCCGTTTTCCCCACAGTCGCCTTAATGTTTATCTTTGCCGGAATTTTAGGAGGAATTACCGCACTTGGAGGGCCCCCAGAAAGTGCGTTTACCGTTGGCGGTGATACTGGACAATATATCGGCCAGTTTCCGCTTTTGGTTGGCGGGCTGGACGCAGTCATCGTCGGTAAACTCATCGCCATCGGGCTTTTGTTAATGACACCTCAAGCCGGTGAAATGGTCAAGCGGTTTATCACCGGTCCGGGAGGCGGAGGCGGCGGATTTGGAGCAGGAGCGGCAATAGGTGGTGCAATCGGCGCCGGCGCGGGAGTTGTCGGTGCAGGTGCGAGAGGTGCAGGTAGAGCCGCATGGAATTATGGTTATGCAGGCAGCCCAGTTGGTAAGTTTTTTGGCGAACGCAAACAAATGGAAGCAGAAAGACAAACTATCAGTGCAAGAAAGCAACTATACACAAGCGCACCGAAACAAGGAGGCGGCATAACAAAAGCCGATATACGACAGTATGGTGTTGGCTACCCAGGTAAAAAATAAAGGTAAATTAACTACCGAGATAACTCTTTCGGAAGTTGTTTAAACCAAGCTATTATTGCCTCCCAAAAACCCACAACAGATGCAACAAAAGGAACAACAACAGGGATATGCTTTGATTCCCAAGCTAGGCGTCTTGCTGCTTCTAAATTTTGTCTTAACCTTCTAAAAGGAGTTGTTCCAAAAAATTCTCCAAAATTTAACGCTCCAACTTTATTGAGACCAAATAGTATTCTTTTCTCATGTTCAGCCTGTTTTCTTTCCATATCTCCATTTGCCACAAGCCCATCTATAAACTTTTCCCCAGAAGAAGCGGTTAGATTTGGTGAATCAAATAACCGCTGTCTATGCTTACTTTCAAATTCCCAATGGGCTCTAAAAGCCAACTCCATCCAAGGCCATTGACGGAAATTACGGCCTGAGAAAAAAACAGTCTCTTTATCATTTATTCTTAAAAATTCTCCCTCAGATGGATCCGCTAAATAAGCCTGGAAGTTTTCCCTCTTTAGATAATTAAGATTATATTGCCTGTCATAAAACAAATCGCTCATTTCGTATTTTTTCATCAAACTGGCAGTTTCGCTAAAACTTTTGGCCGTAAAATCAAGCTCGCCGCTGTCGATCATTTCAGCCATTACCACATTTTCTGCCCAAGTCCTGAAATAGCCATTGTATTCCGGGTCAGGGTGTTTAAAATCAATTTGGTTCATGAGAGCCTCGGCTCTTGCGCGAATCATCTTCCATTGTGGCTCATCTATAAAAAATCTGGCAAACCTAACCATCGTACGGTTTGAAGGAAAAAGATCATGGTGTTTACCGGGTAACATTTTTCTGATTATCTCGTTAACTTCATCTTCTCCCGCTTCCCGGCCCCGGCGTTCATTGGCGAAAAATTCCCAGACATGGTCAATATGGCGGCCAAAAAACATATGGCTGCTTTGGTTGAAAGCAAAAGCCCTGATTCTTTCTGGATCGCCGTCGCGGCCGTAAATTCTGATACCGTCAAAATCGCTCCAGGCCAGCGTCCAGGAAAAATTATAGGCGTTGAAATCCACGGATCTTAGGAAATTGGCGATTTCCGATTCATCCTGCCCCAACTCATCCTCCAAAGCAGTCTCTGTGCCTTTTCCATCTTTAACCTTCAACCCCAGTTCAATTAGCCGACCTCTTAATTCTTCGCGCATTTCGCTCCGTCTGTCATCCAAATGCGTTAATGCCCCCAGAAGCGTGTTTTGTTCATACCAATCATTGATGGCCGCTTCGGTATCACAATAGAGCTTGTTATTAAAATCCTCATCTCTGCACCAAAGCGCAACCTTTTGCTGTTGTTTATCCGTTAAGGCGGCTATTCTTTCATCAAACTGCGCAGGGTCTATGCCCTTGATGCCTTCCGACCCCAGTGCCATCCTTAAAATCAGCCATTTTTCGTCGAAATCACCGGTTGTAAAATCAAGCTCTCTTCCTGTTATGTCTTCAATCTTATTTAACCTTCGCCTTTCTTCCTGTAACTTCCCAAAATAAAGCTTCTGGGCTTCGTCGAACAGATTAACGGTGTTGCCGTCTTTGTCGACAAATTGCCGCTGCCTGACATCACGGCCGAAACGGTCAACAAAATTCTTCCAAGTTTCATTGGTAAAGTAAGTTTCAAAAACGCCGACAACCTTTTCCGGATTCATGTCGCCTCTTTCCATGGCGATTCGGAAACTATGGAAAGCACGCACCGCCTCAAGTTCGGCAACCAGTTTCTCGCGCATCTCTCGACTTTTCTCTGTTGTCACCGGAACAGCTTCTAAAAGTTGGACAGACTGATTGATTTTGATCTGAAGTTCATCAATTGAGAAATGAGAAGTTTCCAGAAACTGGTAAATGCTGGCGATGTGCTCGGGAACGTCTTCCCACCGTGCCGGTTTTCTGGTTAAAAGTTCAGTTGCTACCTGTTCCTCTACCCCATACAATTCTTTTGTCGCTCTCCATTCCCTAATGCCATCTAGCCCCAATCCCTTTTCTCTTGTTTTGCCTCTGTCAACAATACCTGCGAATCTTACATGTCTACCTTCCTCGTCCTCCCCCACGCCGCCAAAAATTGCCGCCCTTGCACTTTCCGGAGTCCGCCAATTGGCAAGAACTCCTCCAAGCTGTATTCCTACGGCGTTTTCAAGATCTCCAAGAATGATCTTTCGCTGCTTGCTGTCCATAGCATCGTACATTTTTTGGAATTCACTATCTAAATCGTCAAGTTTCTTCTTAAAGTCACTCATCTGACTTTCCGTGATAATTGCATTTAGGATTTCTTTCTCTCTTTCCGGATCACCTGTGAGGTCTTTTTCGGCAATATACTCTGCATCTTCAAGCGCTAGAACGAACTCGTAGACTGCCAAAAATCTTTTTGCCTCAACCGCGCTATTAAAGTTATCGACAGCCGCCTGTAGCTGACCGGAAAGTTCCACCCAGCGAGCGTCAGTGTCCACATTTCGTCCCTCTCTAACTAAAATCTTCATTTCGGCGATGATCTCACGGATATCCGGGGCCACTGGCTCCCTTTCTTCATCTTCCGCTACCCGTTCTGCTCCCGGACTACCCTGTTTTGCTTCTTCACCAAAACTGCCCTCAAGTTCTTCAACCTCCATTAATCTTTTAATTTCTGCGAAGGTAAGTGGCGCCCGATCCGGGTCACGGGCTTTTTCAACCAATAGTTTCTCATCCAGACCTTTACTTTCTCCGGTGATTTTTTGGGCACTTCTTAAAAGTTGATCACCCAAAGCAACAATTTCAAAACTTGGCATATGGTTGAGCCGAGCGGGGTCTAGCCCCACTTCAACCAGAGTTTTTTTGATAGCGGCAATTTCTAAAGGTAAAACAAAAACCAGTTTTTCTTCGCTTTTTTCGCGAGGTGCTTCGGCAATAGGAACAACGATTTGGGCGATTTTTCGCGCTGCTTCAAACGTGAGCTCAACATTGGAATTGAATAAACGAGCCTCAGCTTTTTTTGGTTCACGGCGAACCTCAGTTTCAATTTGATGCCCGTGGTGACGGGGACCGTGTTCTTTCCCGGCAACACTCTCCTGCTTCGGTACCTCTGAAGTTGATTCTGACATAGTGACCGTATTTTACCATAAAAAGCCCATAATGTGAGCTCTGGCTAGAATTTAGACTCGCAGGCGAAGCCAAGAATCGCAAGCTTTGCCTATATCAGAGGAGCGCATTGAGTTCAACGAAGTGCGACCTGCTGATTTAGTACAAATGGCTGGAAGTTTACTTGGGAACACCTGCGTTATGGGAGAGTTTGGTACAGTCTAGAAAGCCGGTTGTCGAATGTTAAAAATTCATCAACCTTTTGATTTCTAATTTGGGTAACAATCAAAGAGTCTGTAAAACTTACTCCTTTTGAATGTTTGTACAAATTTACAACAAGTTGAACCTCCGGCTTGTTAGGCACTGAAAGATTTTCTAAAGCCAAAAGCTCTTCAAAAAAGCTGACTATTTTATCTTTCTGCTGTCTATAAAAAGACCGCAAAACCCATTCGGTTTCCAGAAGTACTGGTAAGGGAATATAAATTTTAATTTTACCTTCTGAACATTCACCAAAATGCTTATTAATAATCGCAAACTCCTTACCCCTTTTTAACCTAAAAGTCAAAAGGACATTGGTGTCGATGGCTACTGTTCTCACTTTTTAGGAAGTCTTTTTGCAATAACTTTTGCGGCTTCTGCTTGGGATTTTGCCCTAATTTCGGAAAGCGGTTCAACTTTATCCAGATGTTTTAAATCACCTGCAAATTCCAAAATTCTGGATTGCCTGTACGGCTTGCCGATGAAACCACCCTCGATAGGCAATATTTGCAGCTTTATCCCTTTTTTAATCCCCAAACTCTCCCGAATGAGACGCGGTATGGTTATTTGACCTTTAGAAGTAATGGTAGTAGTAAAATTCATAAATTGTCTTACTAGTATTCCATAATTCTTACATTAACGTCAAGATTCTTACGACTTCAAATGTCACTTGTGTTTTTGCTAAAATATACCTATGGCTCTTCCTTCATTTTTACAAAGCTGTCTGGCCTCTTACGATCTTTCCAAAATGGATAAAAATCGTCACAAGGAAACTATCATCACTTCAGTTTTAAATAAAGGTGACGGTAAGGACTTAGACTGGCTGTGTAAAACATATACCCGTAAAGAAATCGAGGAAGTTGTCGCCTCACCGCAAAGAGGCATGTGGTTTAGGGAAGTTCTTACTTACTGGCAAAAAATCCTCGACATTAAAATCCCTCGCTTCAAACGCGAACTGGCTTATTTTAATCTAAACCCCAACCCAGACCTCTACAAAAAGTTTTTTAAAATTTAATGTACTTTAATATCCTCAATAAGAGCCAGCTCAAAATACTTCCTCAGCTTTCCTTCTTGGAAAAACTTGGATTTTACATGGCCGGCGGTACGGCCTTAGCTTTGCAAATCGGTCACAGAACGTCATTGGATTTTGACTTTTATAATCCTAAACATTTTTGCCTCATCTCCCCTTTATGACAAAATTGAAAAACATCTTTAAATACAGCGCAGAGAAAATTTCTCAGCACAAAGATACCTTGATTTGCAGAGCCGACGGAGTTGATCTGTCTTTTTTTTGGTACAGCTACAAGCTTATCGAAAATCCGGTTAACGCTCAAGGAATACTTCTAGCAAGCCTTGGAGACATCGCTGCTATGAAACTTATTGCAATAAGCAGTCGCCCTGCGCCAAAAAGCATAAAACCAATGTAATTTTCTCTTTCGACGGATGGTATAAAAAACTCGGCTTTAAATTGGCCACAGATTTCGCATTTCAAGAACGTTAAGCTTCTTCCCTCCGAACCCTGTGAAAAAAAACTACTATCTGGCTCTTGTTTCATATGGTATGTTGGCTCTAGGCAAAGCCTAAGCAAATAACTAATCAACCTAATTGATCTAATTGATCTAATTAACCTAAATAATACCCAATTACCCAAACACTAAAAGTCTCAATTGGGATTTGATGAATTATTTAGAAATTAGAGTACTTAGAAATTAGAAATTTTAAATATGGAACAGCATCCTGTCCCGTCGCATATTGCTTCTTTTGAATTCAAACTTTTCGGCAACTTAACAATCAAGCAGTTTGTAACCCTGGCGATTCCGGCATCTGTGGGTGGAATTATATTCTTCTCGGGTTTGCCCGATACCATCCGTTTTCCGTTATCTGTCCTTTTTGTCGGTTTCGGCCTTCTGATTGCTTTAGTCCCTTTCGGCGGCCGGCCGTTTACTAAATGGATCATGGCATTTGTCAAAGCCATACTTTCGCCAACGCAGAGGATCTGGATCAAGGAAAAGAAAATCCCCGAATTTCTCTGGGTCATTACCAACCCTTCGCCTGCTCCTGTCCAGGAAGTGCAAAATATTGATGAAAAAAGCAAAGAAAAGCTTGAAGCTTATCTGGCCACATTACCCAAAAGCCAGACAGCAAGCCCTCTGGATGTTTCAGAACAGGTTGCCCTTTCGAACCTGCACCTAGACTGGCACGGAAAAACAGCTGAAGGTAAAATGCCTGCTGCGATTGTCTGGCCTTCTGAAAAAGATATATCGAAAGAAATGGGAGTTCTTGCCGATTCTCTGCCCCAGATTAGCCCATATTCTGATATCGAAACCCCTAAAAAGGGCCGTCCTTCATACCAAAAAAAACCGGCACTTTTGCCAAGAATCAGCTATCATGCAAAACCGTATGTTTTGGGAGGCATTGAGGCCAGACTGCGTGGGAAAGCGCCGGCGATTCCCATTATGCCTTCCGGAAACGCCAATATTCAACCCAAATCCCATCTTGCTTCGGAAACAAATTTTGCAACCGAAAATATCATTCCAATTATGACACCCGATATGCACATTAAGCTTCTCCATGGAATAGGTAAAGTCCGTGTGCGCAAACTCCATTTTGCTCCGCCTTTGGGCTTTGATCTTTCCAAACTTCCGATACGAGGCGAAAAACAGTTTGATATTTCAAGGGAGTTAAAAAACAGGTTTCATCTTTCCCGCGACGTTCTATACCAAAATCCGGAGGTTGTCCTGCCTCAAGATAGCCCAAAGGCGCAAATCAAGACTCAAAAGCCTGTTTCTGACACCGCTCAGATCCAGGATTCCAATCCTAGGAGAATATATTACGAATCTGCCGTGGTCCAACCAAAAATGGTTCCTCTGGGAACAACTCCCGCCCCGCAAAAGCCGGATATAAGAGACAGTCGTCTTACAACCGGCTTCCAAAAGACATCGCAACCGCAGGCCATGTCCGCCCAAATGACTCAAATGGTTCCTCTGACCAACAAACCCAATGTAATTTCCGGAATTGTTCTTTCTTCCGGCGATACACCGCTTGAGGGAGCAATTTTGATAATCCGCAATGAAACCGGTGTTCCTGTCAGGGCTTTAAAATCAAACAGGCTCGGCCAGTTTCTTTCGGCAACTTCTTTGCCCAAAGGCAACTACCAACTAGAAATCGACGCCGAGGGCGAGGAATTTGAGCCGGTGGCACTTGCACTTAATAATGAAATCCTACAACCGATTGAGATAAGAGCGAAAGCAAGAGGAAATGCCTAAAGCACAACCGGCTCCTACAGCGTCAACGCAGGAACATCTGGATATCGAGGATATCCTGGAAGATCTGGTCATTCTAAAGAGCGGCTGGATTTCGATGGTGCTGTCCGTTTCGTCAGTAAATTTTGACCTCCTTTCGGAAACAGAACAGGATGCCACTATTTACGCCTATGGTGCCTTTTTGAATTCCTTAACTTTCCCGCTTCAGGTTCTAATCAGATCCAAAAAGGCCGATATCTCCTCTTATTTTCAGCATTTGGAAGACGCGGAAGCTTCACAGCCAAACCCCGATATTGCCGCGCAGATTAAAAAATACAAGGAATTTATATCGTCGATTGTTTCCCAGAAAACCGTTTTAGATAAGGAATTTTATCTGATTATTAACTTTTCGCCACTTGAAATGGGTTTTAAGGGCCTTGCCAAAGCTTCAGCCGCAAATGCCAAAAACAAAAAGCAATTGCTTTCAGGCGCCAAAACCTCGCTTGCTCCCAAAAGAGATCACATCATAAAACAGATGGGCAGAATCGGGCTCAATGTTAAACAGCTTACAACCCAGGAGCTGATTGAACTTTTTTACGATATCTACAATCCGGCACCGACAGGAACCCAAAGAGTAATTTTAGATACCCAATCATATACAACACCAATTGTTGAACCGGCAGTTGAAATACCTTCTCAGCCTGCGCCAACTGCCAGCCAGCCGGTTAGCCAGCAACAGTCACAGCCCCCAAGCATGTCTCCCCAAGACTTACAGCAGACTCAAACTAGCCAGGGACTTTCCGAAACTCAGGCAAAAGCGCTCGCCGATCTGCAAACAACGACCCAAAAAGCTGTCCAGTTTGTCAGCCAGGCAAAAGCGCCTTTTACCCAAACTAACACGCCGCAAAACAGTCCAATACCTAGCCAGCCGACAAAGGTGCAATAATGCTGAATTTCTTAAAACCCAAAAAGCAAACTCAAATTCCTGCAGATGAAACTCCTAAACAATGGGCCCAGACGCTTGCCAAGGGGACGGTTTCCGTAAAAGACATCATTGCCCCGCCGGCAATAGAGGTTGATTTTGATTACATTAAAGTAGGCTCCACTTATTACCGCACCCTTTTTGTGGTGGGCTACCCCCGTTTTGTCCAGGCCAACTGGCTTTCCCCTTTAATTAATTTTGAACACACCCTTGAGCTTGCCATGTATTCTTACCCTGTTGAAGCAAGGGGGGTTTTGGATGACCTCAAACGGAAGATCACCGAAATGGAGGCAACGATTGCCTCGGATATACAAAGGGGGCATGTTCTGGATCCGGTGGTTCAGGCAGCTTTAGAAGACGCCACGGTTTTGCAGGAAGAGCTGGTCAAAGGTGCCGAGCGCTTTTTTCAGTTCGGGCTTTACATCACGATTCCGGCCGAGTCCCAGGAGGAGCTGAAAGCGCTGACCAAAGAAATCGAATCAACGCTTGGGGCATTGCTTCTGGTGCCAAAACATGCATCTTTAGAGCAGGAAGCCGCCTTTAAGACTACACTTCCCCAAGGGACGGACCATCTTTATATTACCCGTAACATGGATACAACGTCTTTGGCCACAACTTTCCCCTTTATCTCGTCCACTCTTTCCCAGAGTTCGGGAATTATGTACGGGATCAACGAACACAACGGATCCTTAATCGTCTTTGACAGGTTCAGTCAGGAAAATGCTAACATGGTAGTTTTTGCCAAGTCAGGCGCAGGTAAGTCTTACCTCGTTAAACTCGAAGCTTTAAGATCGCTGATGCTGGGGTCGGAAATAATTGTCATCGACCCCGAGGAAGAATACCAAACACTCTGCGAGGCAATAGGCGGCGAATACATCTCGTTCAGCTTTGATTCGCCTGCAAAAATTAATCCTTTTGACCTTTCCGGTGTTTATGAAGAGGGGGAAAACGAGCTTGGTTTAAAAATTTTATCACTCCACGGTTTCTTAAGAGTAGTCATGGGCCAATTGACCCCAACCGAGGATGCCATAATCGACAGGGCCTTAGTTGCAACTTATAAATCCAGGGGGATTACTCCGGACCCTGCAACTCAGCAAAAAGAAGCGCCTCTGATGGAAGATCTTTACAAGATTCTTTTGGGCATGGAAGAGGAGCAGGCAAGAAGTCTTGCCGACAGGCTTGAAAAGTTTGTCAAGGGGTCTTTGATCGGTATTTTCAACCAGCAGTCCAATATCGATTTAAGAAACACTTTTACGGTATTTTCGATTAAAAATTTGGAGGACGAACTTAGGCCGATTGCCATGTATCTGATTTTGGATTTTGTATGGACAAGAATCAAAAACGACATCAAAAAGAGGCTTCTTTTCGTTGACGAGGCCTGGTACCTGATGCAGCATCCTGACAGCGCCACTTTCATGTATTCGATTGCCAAAAGGGCCCGCAAATACTACCTGGGGATGACTACGATTACCCAAGACGTTGAGGACTTTTTGGATACCGATTACGGCAAGGCAATTATTACCAATTCTTCAATCCAGGTTCTTTTGAAGCAGTCGCCCGCGGCAATTGATAGGGTCGCGGATGCTTTTTATCTTTCCGAGGGAGAAAGGCATCTTTTGCTGGCAGCAGACGTCGGGGAAGGGATTTTCTTTGCCGGGCCAAACCATGTGGCCATGAGGGTAGTTGCTTCGCAAAACGAACATAATCTGGTAACCACAAAGCCCCAGGAACTTGAGGAAATGCACAAGCAGGCAGAAGCGGTTGCGAAACAGTTTGGGAAAGCATAATTAGAAAATTTTCAATTTACAATTTGAAATTTTAAATCAATTTTTCAAAATATTTTTCTAAAATATTTTCTTATCAAATTTAATTTTCAAATTAATATTTCAATTCAAATTTAAAATTTAAAATTATTTTTCTTTAATCTTCTTTCCAAGCCGTAGACCGTAGTCAGTAGTCTGTAGTCTCGGTTTCCTCGAAACCGTGATATATTGGAAATAGCCCCCTCACCAAATGATGGTACGGGGTAGAGTTTCAGTCAAACTCTTCTAATTAGTATGGCTTTGCTTGATATACCTGCCAGATTCAAAGGCGTCAAACCCATTTCTCCCCAACAAATTGTTGACCAGGGAGTCAGAAAAACAATGGGGCAAATTGCCAAAATTAACGGCCTTGTTCTTGGAGCTCTGGCAATGCATTTTGCTGCTCTCGGTGTTGCAGCTTTTAAAGGATTTATGATCGGAGCAATTGCTGGGGGTACAGGCGGTGCAGTTGGAGGGGCAATAGTTGGTGCCCAAATAGGAGCGTCTATTGGGACTATCGTCATCCCAATACCGGTGGTTGGAACGGTTGTTGGGGGAGTTGTCGGGGCGGCAATGGGGGCAGCCCTTGGGGGAACAACGGGAGCAATAATCCTCGGATTGGCCGGAGGATTGATTGCTGCCGGACTCTATGCGGGCAGTGCCACCATGGTCTCAATGGGTGTTGGTGCCGGTATCGGCGGAGCAATCGGCGCATATGCGGGAGCCATAATAGGATCCACTTTAGGCACACTGCTTGTTCTCGGCTGTGCATTTGTCACCGGAGGAGCATGTGCTTTTTTGGCGCCAATAATTCCCGCAATGGGTTTTGCGGGTGCGGCAATCGGGGCGGTTGTTGGAGCATTCGTAGGAGCTGCAGTTGGGTATGTTGTTGGCAAATATATTGTCACCCCGATCCAAAGCGGATTCACCGAAGGCTGGGCCGTTGCCAAGGGAGGTTATAAGGTTGTCACAGGCGGGCCGGTTGAAGTCGGCGGAGGCGTCTTAAATACCGGCGCAGTTATTGTATCTGGAATAGGAAGCGCCATTACCGGTACGGCATCGGCTATTTGGGGAGGGATTACCAGTGCAGGCGGAACTATCTTGAGCGGGCTATCAAGCGGGCTTAATTTTGTTGTTGGGGGATTAACAAGTGTTGGCTTGCCGGCGAGCGCTGCCATGATTCCTGTAGTTGGAGGAATCGGTGTAATCACAGTCGGCAACTTACTTGTCGATACGATTACCAAACCTGCTGCTTGGTTTTCCTCCGAACAAGACGCTGTTATCGGTGGGACAGGAGACAATGAAATTTATACAATTTCCAAAACCGCAAGCGACGGGCATATTGAAAACAATGAAATACCTCGAGATCTCACCTATACAGTTAAATTAACCGCTAAAGCAGATCTTTCCAATATTTCTATAAATGACAAAATCGAAGTTTGGAGAGAAGGCGGCCAAGGTATTTTAATCAACAGGGACTCCGACTACAATCTGATCAATCCTCTCTGCGGCGGCCCCCCAGAACTTATTACAGCCGGTTCTGATTGGACGTGTCAATTTATAATTGCTGTTAATAGTGAGGTTAATTTTAAAGATTCGGTAATAACAAACACAGTTACGGTCACGGCAAGCCAGCAGGGGTCAGTACCGGTTACCGATACTGCGTTTTCTGTAACGACAGTCGGTAAACCGCCAGTCGGTTGTCCAAGCGGCTGGCCCACGGATCACGGTGTTGTTACTAATGGACCGAAGGGGAGTGATATCCATAAAATTGAATACAGCCAAGGGTGGGCGGCAATTGATATAGCCCAACCACTCGGAACACCAACGAAAGCAACTTTCTCGGGTAAAGCGATGGTAGTTATCGATGATCAGGATGGTGGAGGTTTTGGGACACATGTGATTCTTGAGGCTGATTGCAATGGTAAACGTTTCCAGGCAATGTGGACACATTTAAAATTGCATAGCATTAACCCGAATATTAAAGTTGGCAGTATTGTAAATGCTGGGGACATCATTGGTGAAATAGACGATACGGGCCTCTCTGACGGGGACCACATCCACTATGCGTTTAATGGTCTTGAAATGGAACCGCCAAATATTCCTAAAGCCCTAGGTTCAATAGATTGTTACGGCTCTGGCGCGTGTAATGTCAGTTGGTAAAAAATGTCTGATTTAACTCACATTTCCCAAACTATCAAAAAGATTGGCCCGCCAATTATCATTTTTTTGATAATTGTCATATTGATCGGGATTACAATATTTCGACTGACCAGAAAATCGGAAACGAGGCTGGGCCCCATCAGCCCTCCATTAATTACGCAAAATCCGGAACAAAAACAGCCGAGAAATTTCGACTTTTCCGCAGCTCGAATTGAAGAGATTCCAAAAACACTACCGGTTTACTCCATCGCACCATATAATATTACGGAAACAGCAGCCATTACCTTAGCGTCCAGTCTCGGCTTTCAAGGTAACCCTACTTCTACTAAGGATAGCGCCTCAAATGGGGAAGAATTTAATTGGAGTGTAAGTGATCGTTCATTGACTGTTGGCCAAACCAATCTTGAATACCGCAATAAAGAGTATCGAAAGCGGCTCTCGCTTCCATTCGAAGCTCTTTCACAGGAAGAACTTAAAAATGAAGCTGTCTCCTTTATGGGCAAAATTACCCTTTTGGGGCAAGACATAGAACTTAAAAATACCAAATACCAAATTATTCTCGGTAACGACAGAGCCCCTGTTGCCAATTTTGAAGATGCACAAATTGTTGAATTTTCATTTGACAAAAAAGTGGCCAATATCCCTCTAATTGATAATTACCCAGGGTCCGGCTTTACTAAATTAAGAGTCTTCAAAGACGGCCAGGTAATTTATCTGTTCTCTCAGTTTTTTGAAAAATTTTCGGAATCAGGGTTTTATAAACTGAAAACTGCTGATGAATCCATAGAAGAAATTCGAAGAGGCCAGGGGAAAGTAGTGCGGGCACAAGTACTTAGTGACAAAGGTGTCCCGAAAAACATTTATGAGCATCCGGAAAATATTGATAATGCCAAGATTGAGAAAGTCTCTTTAGCCTATTTTTTGCCCAATGATTTAAAGGAGGCCGTTCAGCCGATATTTGTCTTTGAGGGGGGTTTCAAGACCAACCAAAATGAAAACGGGGAAGTAGTAATTTATCTGCCCGCGATTAAACAGAATAAATAACTAGCGCACTCTGAATACCAGCTTCTTAACAATCTCTTTGCCGAAAGCCCCATTGATGGCGCTTTTGAGGCCCTCAGAGCGCATCTTAAGCTCGACTGCGACGAGTGTGGGGGCAAGAATAGTAAGCTGGCCGTTTCTGAATGATTTGACCTTGATTTGGGCGATTGCTTCTTTTGGAAGATCTTCGAAGCCCTTGGTGATTTGCTCCTCTGCTACTCTTTTAACCTGAAGAGCCAGAATCGCATCCTGGGATTTGGGGCTCAAACGCAAGTTGCCGATTAATGAGCCGATGGGCCTGAACATCTCCTTAAAGAATACAATTGACAACTGACCTCTGACAACTGACAGTTAAGTGTTAAATGTTAACTGTTAATTGTTCGGTTACGACTGTAACCGAACCGGCATGATGATATGGAATGAGGGATCTTTGGATTCGGTGCTTTTCAAGCGCGCCGGTGTCAGGCTTTCGCCCATTTCAAAAAGGACATCCTCACCTTCAATTGCGCTCAAAGCCTCTAGCAAATATCTGAAGTTAAAAGCAATTTCTCCACCCGGCCCTTCAATTCGCGCCTCGGTTGTAATTTCGTTTGACCCGACCTGGCTGGTATTGGCAAAAATTGTAAGCTGACCCTCTTTAAGATTAAGTTTGACAATGTTGCCTGCGTCACGGGCAAAGATCGATGCAATCCTAAGCTGCTTCACAAAATCGGCCTTCTGGATTTTTGCTTTTGTCCCAAATGCCGAGGGAATTATTTTTTGCCATCCCGGGTATTCTCCCTCAATAGTCCTGGTAGTAAACTCAATGCCGCCGATTTTAAATTCGACCTGATTCAGCTGGCTGGCAACTAAAATGGTCAGTTGTTCACCTCCCGCACTTTCTGTTTCTGTAATAATTTTGGCCAGCTCCGAAAGGGCACGGGCCGGGATTATCAGCTTGAATACCTGGGCTGATTTGGCATCTACAATCTGCGAAAAGCTTAATCTGTAACCGTCGGTTGCTACCATCAAAAACCCCCTTTTCTCAAGTTCACAAAGAACACCTGTTAATGCCGGTCTGCTTTCGTCTTGGGATGCACAGTATTCCACTTTCTGGACATTTTTGGAAAAATCGCGGGCTTTTATTTTCAATTCCTTGCCTGAAGCGATTTTGGGGATTGCCGGGAATTCATCGGCCGCCATGGTTGCAAGTCTCGCGCTGTATCCTTTGGTTGAAAGCAAAACTTCCTCCCCAAGTTTTTCCACTGTAATTTCCCCTTCGGGCAATTGAGGCACAAATTCAAAGAGGGTTCTGCCGGGCAGGGTCGTTTTGCCTTCTTTTTCGGCTATACAGGGTATTGCTATTTTTATAGCCGTTTCAAGATTGGTCGACGTCACCTCCAGATTGTTTTTGGAACAATTCACCAAGATGTTGGAAAGAATCGGCAAATTGCTTTTGGCGCCCGTTGACCGGCTGCATGCGGAAAGTGCTTTTGCTAAATCCTCTTGGGAGACTCTGAACTTCATAATTTCTTTGTAGGCAGGTTTGTTAAACAGCGGGCGGGAGTTTCTTTATACTACACCTTACTGCCTATAATGCCTAGTCTTTCAACATACTGGGATAATACCAATCTATTATTATAAAAATAAGTAGTATTTACAGTAACGGTGTTGAAAGTGGAAAACTTGAGATACCCGCTCGAGTTAACGGAAAGGGTTAACAAATTAGTTAGTGGGGATTGTGGAAAAGTAAAAAGATTTTGTGGATAAAGGGTCATTTAATGTTCAAAAAGCAGACCTGATTCTTAGGATTTCGTCTTTTAATCTCCGGTCTGTATCTATTTGCTTCTCAAGCTTTTCGACAGAATGGATGACTGTCGAATGGTCGCGGCCGCCGACAAGTACGCCTATCCTTACAAGCGGCAAGCCCAAATCTTTTCTAAGAAGGTAGATTAAAATCTGTCTTGCCAGAACTATATCTGCCTTTCTAGATGGGCCTGCAAGGTCAGAAGCTGGTATTTTAAAGTGTTCACAAACCGCTCGGGCAACATTTTCCGGCAAAATCGCCTCTTTGGAATTTGCAAAATTTGAAGAGACCTTTTTAACATCATCAAGCGAAATTTTCCCCCCCGAAAGTCTGGAAAGGGAAAGCGCCGAAATTAAAAGCCCTTCAAGTTCCCTGGCACCGCCAGGGCAAGATTCGGCTATAAACTGGGAGATTTCCTCAGGAAGCGAAACACCGCGGGCCTGACACTTAACCTCTATCATTGCCTTGCGCATTTCTATATCCGGTAGCCCTATATCAACACACATCCCACCCAGAAAGCGGCTTATTAACCTTTCTTTGATTTTCCCCAAACCGGAAGGGTGTTTATCGGAAACCAAAACAATCTGTTTTTTTAAAAGACTTAACTCGTTGAAAGTGTAGAAAAATTCATCCTGCGTGCTTTCTTTGCCGGCAAGAAACTGAATGTCGTCGATCAAGAGAAGGTCTGCAGTACGGTATTTATTGCGAAACTGAGTTTGGGTTTTTTCCTTTAGCGACTCAATATATTCGTTGGTGAATTTTTCCGATGAGGAATAGATAATTTTTGCATCCGCAAAAGTTGTAAGCAAAAGGTTACCGATTGCCTGCAAAAGATGGGTTTTGCCAACACCTGTTGCGCCGTAAATTAAAAGCGGATTATATGTCGATGATAAAGATGAGGCCTGTTTTGCGGCCGTATAGGCCAAGTTGTTGGAAGGGCCGACTACAAAATTATCAAAGTTGTAATCGGGATTTAAAATCTCCGGCTTTGGGCCATTGGCATAATATGCCTGGGGGATACCCGAGAAAATAGGTTCCGCTTTCGGTTTTTTGTCATCAAGTTTGGGAGCGACCACAAAAATTATCTCGAGGCGTCGCGTGCCGTTTTTATATTCGCTCGCAGAACGCTGTGGATTCACAGTCTGCGGATGAATGCGAGAGAGCGAATACATACTGCCGAGTTCTGGAGTATCTGCTCGCTCATGTAAACTTAAAGAGGAATACCGAGACCTTTCAGGCCTCGGAAGTTTATCAATTATTTTTTTAATGACCGGTTTGTATCTTGCTTCGACCTGCTCTTTTAAAAAGCTGTTTTTTAAGGCGACAATAAGCGTCGGATTTTCGGTATCTTCTTTAAAGTCCAGAACGTATGAACCTGAAAACCAGGTTTTAAACGTGGAGTGGGAGACTTGGGATCTCACACCGGAAAGAATATTGTTCCAGATTTTTTTACCTTCCATAGGACTTACAATACTTTCAAATAGGATTTGGGGCAGCTAGAAAATTAAAATGCAGGCTTTTGCAGGGTCCACGATTGTAAAAATGTAAAGATGAGGTTTTTAAAAAAGTGGCCAAAATTTATAATTGCAGAACTTTTCAACAGATGTCAATCCCCAAAAAAGTTTTGTGGATAAGTTGCTATCTTCTACTTGATATTGTCTAATTTTTACTGTAACCTATTTGGAATTGAGGTCTGCGACTAAGGAGCATCATGCCAAAGAGAACATATCAGCCCAAAAAAAGAAAAAGAGCAAGAACTCACGGTTTTCGGAAAAGAATGCAAACGACGGACGGTAGGCAAGTTCTAAAAAGAAGAAGAGCCAGGGGAAGAAAAAAGCTCACGGTTTAATGCTGCCCTCAAGAAACAGAGCACCAAGAACTCTTTTTACAAAGCTTCGGGCAAGAGGCGCAAGCGCAAAGAAACTAGAAGGAGCGGAATTTGAGATTTTTTTTGGAAAAGGCGGTTCTCCTTTAAAAGTTGGGATTGCGGTTGGCAAAAGAATAGCCAAGAAGGCAGTTTCCAGAAACAGGATTAAGAGGATTGTTGCAGAGTCGCTAAAAGATGAAATTGATAAAATCGGCGGAGAACTGTTGATAGTTGTTAAAAAGGACATATCAGGTTTAAAAACAGGCCAGGTTAAGAAAAAGCTCCTTGGGATGCTTCAAAAATTAAATGATTAAGGTTGTGAATTTTTTATTCCGAGCGAGCAAAAACCATGGATTCCAGGTTGTGGATAAGCAAGATCCCGCGAAGCGAAGGAAGAGAAAACCACGGCCTTCAGGCATTGGGAATCTATTTGTTATCTACAGATTGGTTTTTGGGACAAGCAACGCTGCCTGCCGCTATAGGCCGACATGCTCGGCATATGCCCAGGAAGCCTTTGAAAAACACGGACTTTTAAAAGGCGGTATTTTAACATTCGGACGGTTTTTGTCCTGCCACCCGTTTTCAAAAAGGCCACTTTTTGATCCAGTGCCTGAATTCAAAAGAAAAAGCTATGAATCCGTTTGACACTTTTTTAATAAACCCCATTCTCAATCTCTTGCTGATTTTTTTGAAGATCTTCCAGACTTTGGGTATTCCGCAGGCTCTGGGCCTTTCTATTATTTTATTGACTGCAGTTGTCCGTTTGGCGATTTGGCCCTTAACCTCAACACAGCTTAAGAGCAGTCAGAAAATGGCTGCTTTAAAGCCCCATATAGACAGAATTAAAGACGAGCACGGCCACGACAAGACCAGGCATCAGCAGGAACTCGCTAAGCTTTATAAGGAACACGGTGTTAATCCCCTTGCCGGCTGCCTGCCATTACTTCTGCAGCTGCCGGTTTTCTTTGCGCTTTACCAGGTTCTTTTTAAGGTTGTGGATTTCGGAAGGGCGGATTTTTTGACAAATATTAACAGCAAAATTTACTTTCCCGTGTTCCACCTTGACAAGGTGCCTGATACCAAATTTTTGATTTTTGATCTCTCGTCAAAGCCGAATCAATGGCAGTCGGTCGGGGTTTTGATACTTCTAATTCCGGTAATTACAGGTGTTTTGCAGTTTATCCAATCAAAAATGCTTGCACCGCAGGCTGCGCCTGCTAAAGTTCAAAAAAAGGAAACCGAATCAGGCGATAAGAAGGATTCAATGGAGGAAAGCCTTGCGTCTGTCCAGTCGCAAATGATTCTGATTATGCCTGCAATGATCGCCTTTTTTTCCTATGGTTTTCCGGTCGGCCTTTCTCTTTACTGGAATACATTCACAATAGTCGGCATTATTCAGCAATATATGATCACGGGCCCTGGTGCCTTTGGTAAATATCTTCCCAAAAAATGGCAAAAGCAAAGCTTGACGAAAACTTAGTTGCGGAATCTATCCGCGAAATAATTGAAAAACTTCAGGTCCCGGCGACGATTGAAGTTTCCCGACAGGACAGCATCTTTTTTGTTGATATCGATTCAGAAGACTCATCGCTTTTGATTGGCAAACACGGGGTGAATTTGGAAAGTCTGCAGTTCATTTTGGCTGTGCGTCTAAAAACGTTAACAGGTGATGACGATTTTGAAATTTATGTCGATGTCGGCAACTGGCGCAGGAGGAAAGAGGAAAAGTTAAAACAAATGGCGCTTGATGCGGCGCAGAGGGTGGAAACCGACAATGAACCTCAGGCGATTTACAATCTTACAAACAGCGAACGCCGGGTGGTCCACGTGGCTTTGGCAGAGCACCCTGCAGTCGAAACAATTTCCGAAGGCGAGGGCGAAAACAGGCACATCATCGTAAAGCCCAGAAATTAGGCACAAGTGAAGGCTTCGGATCTACTTTTTTTGACAGTACTTCTTTCCTTGCCTGTTCAGCTGAACAAATTCTTCTGGCCTCAGTTTTCGTTTGTGTTTGGCATCCCTCAGGACCTTTTGGCAATATCTGTCTATCTGTCGGATGTTTTGATATTATTTTATATTCTTGTTTTTGCAGCGGAATTCATATTTAAAAAGGGTGCCAAAGACAGGTTAGCGGATTTCTACAAACGGCAGAAAATTTTCATATTGGCGGCAATTGCCTTCAATTTATATCTTTTTGTGAACGCACTTTTTATCTCCGACAGACCCATTTTGTCTCTTTGGTTTTCTTCGAAGGTTTTTGAATTTTCCCTGTTGGCAACTTTTGCCCAATTTACTCTTTCCAAAAATAAAGTATTTAAATTGAGTTTTACGGTTTTGGCAATATCCATATTCTGGCAGTCGTGTTTAATTTTTTTACAACTTATTTTTCAGAGGTCTTTGGGACTCTGGTTTTTGGGAGAGCGAAGCTTTAGCGCAGACACGCCTTCGATTGCCCATGTTTATATCTTCGGGAAACAACTGCTTCGGCCCTACGGTACCTTTCCCCATCCTAACGTTGCAGCCGCCTTTTTTGCCGTCGGTTTTATTATTTTGTCTGCTCGAAAAGGATCAAAAATCACCAAATTAAATATTTTCGCCTCTGCGCTTTCTTTGCTGTCGGTTTTTTTAACCTTTTCCAAAGGCGCCGCAGCTGCGATTTTGGCAGGCTTGGTGTTTATTTGTAAAAAACCTTTTTATTTGACACTTGTGTTGTTGCTGTCGGTTTTTTCGGCCTTTATTTTTTTCAAAAACTTACCGGAGGGTCAGGTTGTCTCCATCGCCGAGAGGCTCATCCTTTCGCAGGCTGCAGTTGAGCTTATTTTTAAAAATCCGCTTTTTGGAGTCGGCTCGGCAAATTTCCTGCATGCACTATCGGCATTCAACTTGTTTTCAATTGCCGATGTCAGACTCCTTGCACCCGTGCATAATGTTTTCCTTTTAATTTTTGCAGAAGAGGGGCTAATTGGACTATTTTTGTTTTTGTTCTTGCTTTGGGCGGCATTGAAAAACATCTCCGCAAGATGGCAGTTTGCTTTGGCTTTTGCACTGATTGTCTTTTTAACGGTTGATCATTTTCTCTGGACTCTTCAGCAGGGCCGTTTCCTTTTCTGGCTTTCTTTGGCCTACATTTTGCGTTTTTCAAAAGGTCATATTGCCTGATATATTACAGAAGCATGATCAGACGAGTCTTCTATAATGCCGGGGCTCAAATTTTAGGGAAGGGTTTTACGGCTGGAACAACCTTGGTTGTGACCCTTTTGGTGGGCCGTTCCCTGGGGCCCGCCGGTTTTGGGGATTTTACCAAAATTTTTGTGTTCGTTGGTTATTTCTATACTTTTGCCGATTTTGGCCTGAACAGTATCTATATTGCCCAATCGACATTGAAAAATGAGACAGGGCTTTTTAAAGTGTTAGTTTCTCTAAGGCTTGTGATGGCCTTGGTTTTTGTGGCTTTGGCACTTTTGGTTGGATTTTTCCTTCCTTACAATGCTGTAGAAAATACCGGTTTTAGTCCTCTTGTCAAAATCGGAATTGCCGTGGCGTCTGTGACAATTTTGACCCAGGCACTTTATACGAGCGCCAATTCCCTTTTCCAGAAAAAGTTGAGGTATGATCTTTCAACTGTCGCAGCCACCTCAGGCGTAATTGCCATCCTTCTTACTGTTTTTTTAGCCAGCGCGAAAGGAGCATCGGTTATCCGGTTTGCCCAAGCTTATGTTTTCGGCGGTATTGTGACGGTTTTTGTGGCCTATTTGATTATATATAAAAGATGGCAAATTCTTGTTTTTCCGAAAATAGACAGGGTTGCCTTTTTAAATTATCTTTCCAAATCATGGCCGGTTGGTCTTGCTCTTATTTTAAATCTGCTTTACTTCAGGGCCGATGTTTTGATCCTTGCCTGGGTCCGCCAGCCCCAGGAGGTTGGCATTTACGGTCTTGCCTATCAATTCTTTGAAGCTTCTTTGGCCGTGCCTATCTTTTTTGTCAACGCCATTTATCCTTATCTTGCCACAGTTTACAAACAAAATATCGGCAAGTTTTACAAAAACTTTAAATTCTGGGTTTTGGTGCTTTTGGCACTCTCTGTTATAGTTTCAGTCTTTCTAATTTTGGTGTCGTTTCTGATTCCTTTTCTCTACGACATGCGGTTTGTCGCATCTCAAGCGCCTTTGGTAATTTTGGCCTCAGGTATCCCGTTTTTCTTTCTTTCTGCGCTCTTGTGGCATATTTTGATAATTTATGACAGGCAGAAAAGTTTGGCTTTAGTGTATGGTGCGGGTTTCATATTCAACCTTACGGCAAACCTGATTTTTATTCCCAAATTCGGCTACATCGCCGCCGCCGCAAACACGGTAATCTCCGAAGCATTCATTTTATTGCTTTTGGCTGTTATTGTTGTAGCAGTACCGAAATTAAAGACTGCAAACCTATTATGATTGACGTATTCTGTGACGGCGGCGCAAGAGGCAACCCGGGTCCGGCAGCTTGGGGATTTGTCATAAAAGTCGGCGGGCGGACTACAAAAGAAGACTGCGGCTATATCGGAATTGCAACCAACAATTTCGCTGAGTATACTGCACTTGTTAAGGCGCTTTCCTATCTTAGGGAAAATTTTGGAGGCGAAACGGCAAAAGTCTACCTTGACTCTAAACTTGCGGTTTCGCAGCTTTCAGGTGAATACAAGATCAAGAACTTAACAATCGCAAGATTGGTTCGAGTTGTAAGAGAGATTGAAAAAGGTTTAGGGAATATTGTTTATAATCACATCCCAAGGGAGAGAAACAAAGAAGCAGACAGATTGGTTAACATTGCTTTAAATAAAAATATCTATGGAGCTTAAGGACTACTGGCAAATACTTAAAAAAAACCTGGCATTTATTGTTTTTTTGGCGCTTCTTGGTGCCTTATTCGCATATCTTTTAACTTCAAATTTTTCCGGCGGGCAAAGGGTGCAAAAGCATTATTTGCTGATTGAGGAACAAGCCGCAGGCGAAGGATTTGAAAGTCCGGTAATTTTTAAGGAGTCTGTTGATCTGACGGATACTGCCGTTTCGATTTTGCAGACTTCTGATTTCAAAAAAGAAATACTTAAAAATCAGGAGAATTTGATTGTTAAAAAAGAAGCAAGGCAGGTTTTGAATTTACAGGCAGAGGCAAGCGAACGAGAAAGGGCCTTCGAAATCATAAAGACAGCCGCTGAAAATTTTAACGGGATGACAGCTAGTCTTTTCGGCCAAAACGAAAAAATCAAACTTACCGAGATTGGCGAATCTTTCGAATCATTACGACCGGCTTTTGACAAAAAGATTACGACTGCCTTCGGCTTTTTGCTTGGGGCGGCATTTGCAATATTCGCAGTCGGCCTAAAGACCTATTTTAAATTGTAGATGGACCATCCTGCCCCCAACGCGGATTCAAAAAACCAAATATTGGTAACCGATACCGATACTTACCTTGGTTCTGCGATTGCCAAATCTTTCCTATTTGCCGATTTTAGCGTTTGGGGCGTAGGTAACTCTTCGCTTACCACAGACCTTCTTTCCAAAAAAGAGTTTACGCTTCTTGAGGTTGATTTTTCCCAGCCCCTGCCTTCATATTTGCCCAAATTCGCAAGCGTTTTTTTCCTGGGTTTTTTAAAAGACCGCAATTTCGCAACTTTAGGGGATACTAACTTTTCCCCCCAAATTCGGAATTTACTGGCCAATAGTTCTGAGGAGCAAAAGGTATTTGTTTTGCTTCCGATCTTTGCAGATGCTGAGCTTTTGAGAAAAAAGATTGAAGCGCATAACCTCCACCAAGATACCGATTTTATCTTAATCGGTGACGTCTATGGCTCGGGTATGCCTCTTGCCGATCACAACCGTCATCTTCACAATAATTTACTTTCCGATTTAATCTGGCAGGCGGCAAAAGACGACAAAATTATCCTAAAAAACGAGGGTCTTGATTTGATTTATCCCACGTTTCTTGCGGATGCGACCTTCGCAATCAGCAGACTGGCGCTTGCAAAAAGCGAAAAAAAGATCCACTTTGTAATTTCTGACGAGCCAAAAACTGCGCTTACGGTTTCCTATGCGATTCAGCACGCACTGACTATGACCTTAGGCAAAAATGTTGAACTTTTTTTTGAGGGTCCTGAACCAGTTGAAAAACCACAGGTACAAAAGGCCGTCGAAATTGCCAATCTCGAGTTTGAGCCAAAGCAAAATTTGGAAGAGGGCCTGAGAACAACCTTTGCGGATTTGGATAAAAGGGGGCTGGTTGTTGCGGCAAAACCCCGATCTTATGAAGGCGATAGCCACAAACAAAAGCCGGAATTGCTAAAGACCGATTTAGTCTCCCCCAAAATTGATTACAAAAAAGGCCAGAGGACTGATTTTTTCATTTTCAAGATTTTTAAATTTATGCCCAAAGGCCGTTTAAAGTCAGCTCTGATTTTACTTGCGGCTTTTTTCGTTTTAACCTTTGGCAAAACGGCGCTGGATATCTACGTGGGCATTTCAAGTCTTAAGTCGGCCAGACATGAAGTGCTTTTAGGTAATTTTTCAAAATCAGCTGATCTTGCAGAAAGCTCGAAGGGACATTTTTCAGCATCTAGTTCCCAAGCAAAAGTTTTGACTTATCCAGTAAAGTTCATTTTGCCCCAGAAAACCCAGGGGCTGATTCTTGCTCTTTCTGGTGCCTCTTTCGGGGCGGATGCTTTATCTGCGTTTGCAAAGGGGTCGGGCGAGCTTGCGGGTGATCTTAAGAAAATAACCTCCAAAGATTCTAAGGCCGAGAATCTGGATTTTGAGGGGGCATCGGCAAGCTTTAGCCGTGCCCACTTTAATGCATCAAGGGCCGCGGCATTTTTGGAGGAGGCGCAAAAAGCGGGACTTCCTTCCGGTCCAATCACAAAAGCCAGGGAGTCTTTTGAACTTTTGGATAGCCTTTCCAAATCATCAATGGAAATTGTGAATTTGACTTTGGATTTTACGGGCCGCGGCAGTGCAAAAACTTATCTTGTACTTTTCCAAAACAACACGGAACTTAGGCCCGGCGGCGGCTTCATCGGCAATATCGGACTTCTAAAGTTTGAAGAAGGAAAACTTAAGGAGATCACGGTCGAGGATGTTTATACTGCTGACGGACAGTTAAAAGAAAAAATCGAACCCCCTAAACAGCTGGCACAGCTTCTGACAGTCGACAATTTTTATCTTCGGGATTCAAACTGGAGCGGGGATTTTGAGGCAAATGCAAATCTTGCGCGTGATTTTCTTAAAAAAGAAACAGGGCAGGATGTTGACGGAGTGATTGCCGTAGACTTGACCTTTGTTGCGAATCTGTTAAAGGCCACAGGTCCTTTAAAACTTGCGGATTATAACGAGGAAATTACGGCAGACAACCTTTTTGAAAAAGGGGAATATTATAGTGAAGTTAATTTTTTCCCGGGTTCAACCCAGAAGCGGGATTTTTTTGGTGCTTTAACGCGGGCTCTGATTTCCAAAATGTTGGCAGACATCGCCCAGATAGGAGAAGTCAGTAAAACTTCGGGTGACAGTCATTTTGTGGAGGTTGCTGCTGTTATCAAAGAAGCTTTGGCCAGAAAGCACGTCATGATGACATTTGAAGATGCGAATCTTTCTGCCTTTGCCAAGGCCAAAGGCTGGGATCACCCTCTGCCGCCTGCCAATTTTGATCCGTCTGCCGATCTTGGCGAAACGCGGGATTTCTTGGCGCTTTTGGAAGCAAATCTTGGGGCAAATAAGGTTAACAGAGTAATTGAAAGAAAAGTTGGCTATGAGGTCAATGTCGGCCGGGACGGGGATCTGGTCGCCACACTTACGATTGACTACACCAACAACAGCCAGGCCGAAACTTGGCCGGTCGGCAAATACGTTAATTATTTAAGGGTCTATGTGCCTCAAGATGCCGAGCTTTTGGAATATAAAAATGCCGATCAGAAAATCGAAGATGTTGAAACTGTCGCCGGCGAAAAGCTCACAACATTCGGAATGATTGTGGAGGTGCCGATTAAATCCACGCGCCAGGTTGTCCTTTCATACAGCATTCCTAAAAAGATAGATTTGGAAAAGTTGCCAACCTATCATCTATACGCTCAAAAACAGGCAGGTACTGCCAATGATTCCTTTACTTTCTCGATGAATCTGCCCGACTACTTAAAGGTAGAATCAATAAACGGAGTTGATGAAAAGAAAATAACTCAAAACCTCAAAATCCCAACCGATTTGGCAACGGACAGGGAGTTTGAAGTTGAGGTTGGGAAGAAGTAAAATACAACTATGCGGACAACAAATTTTAAAGAAATTCACAAAAGGTATAAGGGCAAATGGGTGGCTTTGACATCGGACGAGAAGTCAGTCATATCTTCAGGTAAAACAGCTAAAGAAGTCTACGACAGAGTTCATAAAAAGGGTTTTCAAGAGCCAATATTGATGCAGGTTCCTAAGTACTTAAATATCCTGCACTACCACTAAGACTTATGAAAGATGCAGTCAAGATTAAACAAACGGTGGAGAAACTCTACGGACGATATGCTAAGCCACTAGAGAAGAAATATTGGGGTAAATATATCGCCATTTCTCCAAAAGGCCAAACGGTTTTGGCCTCGACTCTCAACGAAGCTTCCGACAAGGCTGCCAAGTTTGGTCGTGGCAACTTTATCTTTAAGATTGGTGAATATGCTGTTGGCGACTGGCTATGAGGAGAAGGCAGTTGACCACGCTTGTCAGCAGCCACTTTCCATACATCTCAGTTAAAGTCACTTTCAGAAATAGAGAGGAAATAGGCGAACTATTCTTTCAAGAAACGGCTTGCGTTAAGGATAGTAAATCCGATTACTTTTTTGCCCTTTTTGCGAACTAGAATTCCTCTTTCGGTTGGCATGGTGTCGCTCACCTTTTGAGGTTGTCCAAAGCTAACGTACAGAACATCAGCCTGTTTGTCATAGTCTGTCCAGACCTTCTTCTGTGGCAATTTCATCTCATCTCCAGTAAAAATTCTTCTTTAGCCCTTGTGAATTTTATGCTTTTGATTTTATCAAAAAACCCCTGTTGCCCTAAAATTGGAATGTCGTTGTAATCATCGCTAAATTCAACGGAAGTATTAAAACTGTCACCTTCGACAAAAATTCTTATATCCGAGTGACTGTAAGTTATTATTTTATCCCCATTAACTCCTATAGTTGAAGACTTTTGGCCGCTTTTAAGATTTATTCCCAAGGTCGGGCATATATATGACGGGAATAAATTGTAATCGGCACCCGAATCAATTAACGCTGCAATCGGGCCGATCATTTCGCTGTCTTGGTACTTGATAATAATCTCAATTATCGGTCTTGCAACTTCACTGACTTTCTTTCCATAAGAATCTAAAATCGGCAACTTGGTGTAATAGAATTTC
>Ga0209342_10000292_pt1 | contig 56016 bp, 56 predicted proteins | sample RifCSP16_2_FD_184023 | JGI IMG/M metagenome (GOLD analysis project Ga0209342, IMG submission 184023) | Soil microbial communities from Rifle, Colorado - Rifle CSP2_sed 16_2 (SPAdes) (version 2) | ecosystem: Environmental > Terrestrial > Deep subsurface > Rock core/Sediment | place: Rifle... | reverse complement strand
GCAAGCAGGGCCCTGCCCTGGCGGCCCGCGCCCGGGGCATCGACCCGTCTCCCGTGGCCGGCACAGAGCCGGCGCGCTCGGTCAGCCACGAGCACACCTTCGACGTCGATACCTCGGACCCGGAGGTGCTCGAACGCACCCTGCTGGCCCTGTCCGAAGGTGTCGCGGGTCGCCTGCGAGCGGGTCCGAGGGGGCGGGCGCCACGGACTCGGCCTGCGCGTCCTGCAGGGGCGCGGGGGGGGCGGGCGCGCGCATCGCTTCGATCTTCTGCGTCGCGATGCGCTTGAGGCCGGGCACGCACTCGTGGTTGCCCTGCATCTCCTCACGCGTGATCAGCGCCGCGACCTTCCCGTGGCAGTGGGCCTGGAGGTCGCAGCGGACGCAGACCCGCGCGACCTCGTCGCGCACGCGCAGGATGTGGCGGCCGCGCGGCGTCGTGTCGCCGGCCGGCGCGGGCGGGCTCCCTTCGTCGACGACGACGTCCGTGTCGATGCACACGCCTCCCGTGCGCTCCGCGGGGAAGCGGTAGCGCTTCCAGCCGCCCTGGAGGAGGTCCGGCGGAACCGCGGGCACGCGCCACGAGGGCGGAGCGCCCGGCCGCGAGGCCGGGTCGAGCTCCGCGACCTTGACCAGGGCTTTCGGGGAGGCGAGGGCGGCCCCTGCGGGCGCGGCCCCCCGGGCGGATCCCACCGGCGCGGCCTGGACCGGGACCCACCGCATCCAGATGACGACCATCACGATGAGGAGGAGCGCAAGCACGAGGAACGAGATGTTGCGGATCTCCCCAAGGCCCGTGAACCCCAGCGCGCGCAGCGATGCGTCGCTAAAGAGCTGGTAGAGAAACACGAGGTAGAGCAGCGCGAGGGCCGCGACGCCGAAGAGGGCGCCGGCGGCAAGGCCCGGCCGCCCCTTTTCGGCCACACCGGCGGCAGAGGCTGTGGCCATTGCGACACCGCTTGGCAAGATCGCGTTTTCATCCTGCGGAGCCTATTTGAGAGTTTGGCCCTGGCGTGCGAGGCTTCGCCCACGCACCTTCAGCGCCCAAGGCCCGACTCGAGTTCGGCGGCGCGCACGGTGTTGAAGAGGAGCATGGTGATCGTCATGGGCCCCACACCGCCTGGGACTGGAGAAATCGCCGAGGCCTTCGCCGACACGCCGGCAAAGTCCACGTCACCCACGAGCCTTGTGCCCTTCGGCGCCTTGGGGTCCTCGATCCGGTTGATCCCCACATCGATCACGACGACGCCCTCTCGTACCATGTCGGCGGTAAGCGCGTTGATGCGGCCTGCGGCGACCACGACGATGTCGGCCGCGCGCGTGTGGCGGGCGATGTCCGGCGTCCCCGTGTGGCAGCAGGTCACCGTGGCGTTTGCCCCCTTCTGCTTCTGGACGAGGAGGTTGACGAGGGGCTTGCCGACGATGTTCGAGCGGCCGACCACGACGACGTGCTTCCCCTCGGGCGAGTGGCCCGAGCGGACGAGCATCTCGACGACCCCCTTCGGCGTGCAGGGGGCGAAGGTCTCCTCCCCGAGGGCGAGCTTGCCCACGTTGTAGGGGTGGAAGCAGTCGACGTCCTTCGTAGGGGAGATGGCCTCGTACACCGCGCGCGCGTCGATTTGGCGCGGGAGGGGCGACTGGACGAGGATCCCGTGGAAGCGCGGGTCGCCGTTGAGCTCGGCGACCTTGGCAAGCAGCGCGGACTGCGAAGTCGATTCAGGGAGCGTGAGGGTCTCGTGGAAGAGCCCGTTCTCCTCGCAGGCCTTCCCCTTGTTTCGCACGTAGACCTCGGAGGCGGGGTCCTTGCCGACAAGGACCGCGGCAAGGCCGGGGGGCCGGCCGAGCCTCGCCTGCACCGCCGCGACGCGCGGGGGAAGCTCGCGGCGCATCTGGCCTGAGATTTCCGTGCCCGAGATGATCTGCGCCGCCACGGAACCACCGGGTGAGGCCTTGAGCGCCCCGCAGATAGAAAAGGCGTCCGCCGGGCGCTTGGGAAGGGTTTTCACGGGCCGGCGTGATGGGCAGCCTGGAGGGGACTTGGGGTGGTGCGCCCGATCCGCGTCGCCGTGCTCGTCTCCGGCTCGGGCACGAACCTCCAGGCGATCCTCGACGCGGTGGAGGCCGGCACGATTGACGCCAAGGTCGTGGTGGTCTTCTCGAACAAGCGGGGGGCCCACGCCCTCGCGCGCGCCGCGAAGCACAAGGTCCCCTGCGAAGTGCTAGAGGCGGACTCGAAGGACCGCGAGGCCTACGACCGCGAGGCCGCCGCCCTCATCGCGAAGTACGGCCCCGACCTCCTCGTTTTCGCGGGCTACATGCGCGTTGTTACAAAGGCATTCATCGAGCGCTTCCCCGACCGGATCATCAACATCCACCCGGCGCTGCTCCCGGCATTCCCGGGGATGCACGCGCAGGCGCAGGCGCTCGAGTTTGGCGTGAAGGTCACGGGGTGCACAACGCACTTCGTGCGCGCGGAGGTCGACGCCGGGCCGATTATTCTCCAGGCCGGCGTCCCTGTCGAGGAGGGCGACACGGTAGAGGCTCTTACGGCGCGGATTCTGGTCGAGGAGCACAAAATCCTGCCTCGGACGATCCAGCTCTTCGCCGAGGGGCGGCTCAAGGTCGAGGGGCGGAAGGTCATGATCCTCCACCCCGAAAGCGCCACGCACACCGGCCGGCCGCGACAGCCGTAGATCACCCACGGATGCACCCGCCTGGCCGGTCACCAGCGCAAATTGGTCCCGCAGGCGAGGCAATAAGGGGCGCCAGCACTCACTGTCCCGCTGCATTGAGGGCACGCGACCGGCGTGGCCCGGTTCGTGTTGCCGCCGGTCCCGCCCCGCACCCCGAACAGGCTCGGCGCCGCGCCCGCCCTTAGGCTGGCCGGGGGGGCCGTGCCAGCAACCAAGTCTGCTGATTGGCGCCGACGCCGGTTCTTCCCGGCCCGACGAACTACCAGCACGACCGCAACCCCAAGCGCAATGATTCCTGACACGCTGATCACCGCTAGCTCGAAGGTGTGGTCGATGTCGTCAAAGGAGGCCTTGTAGGTGACGTTGCCCACCGCCCGCGTCCCGTAGGTGTCCGTGTTGTCGACGACGACAAAGATGATCTCGCGGCCCTTTGCGACTTCTCGTTGAAAGGAGCGGACGCCGTCGGCGCTTCGGTCCTGATGGATTGCCACGTAAGAGGATCCGCCAGCGTACTGGAGAAAAGGCACCGTGTCAAAGACAAAGATGTCGACGGAGCCCCCCGACTCGACGGCAAAGGTGAGCGTCACGCTGTGGTCAGCCTTGGGATCGAGTCGGAACGCGTCATAGCCGCCCGCCGGCACCGTCTTTTCAAAGGTTCCATCTCCAGGCACCCCGAAAACTCCGGCCGCTGCCGGCCCCGAGGTAAGCGCGGCGGCAAGGGTCAGTGCCACCGAGAGAACGGCGCCGCTGATCCGTTTCTCCGACCAGTCGGCCATCGTTCACCACACGAGCGCGAGCCCGCACCACGAGCACGAGGGGGCGCCGATCGCCACGCCCTTGCCGCACTGCGGGCAGGGCGCGGTCCCGGGAGGGGCGGCCTGCGCGGGCGCCGCCTGCGGAGGGGCCGCTGGCGCCCCCCAGTTTGCCGGGGGGGGCGCGTAGGGGGCCTGGGCCGATGCGGCCGGCGCCGCGTACTTGATGGGCGGCGCGGCGGCCGCGTACGCCTGGAGCGGCGTCGCTCCGGCGTACGGTTGGGGCGCAATCGCCGGCGCATATGCGCGAACCGGCGCGGGGGGCGCCGCGGGGATCTCGAGGCCCGCGATCACCGCGGCAAGCGCGGGGCGGACTTTCCCGCCGTGCTGGCGGTCGCCAAGCACGATCCCGACTCCCCACCCCACCGCGTAGCCGCCGATAAAGCCGAAGGCGAAGGTCGAGGCGAACGCAAGGATCGCCGATACGATCAGCGTGTGCGTGAGTACGACGAAGATGACCCACATGATCACCACAAGCACGATCATCACGATGTTGGAGAACATCAGGGACCAATTGGACGCGAGGTAGGGGACCCAGAAGTACGAGATGACCAACCCGAGGACGATGGAGATTGCGTAGGCGGCCGGGTAATAGGGCTTGGCCTTCACCGTGACGCTGAGGTAGTTCTTGGCGCTGTGCTCGAGTTCGACCGTGAAACCGGCGCCAAGGCCCTTGCGCGCGCGCCATGTGAGGTTGTGGATCCCGCCGACCGGGTGGCCCTTTTCGGTCTTCACGACCTTCTGGTCGCGCGCGACTTCGAGTCCACGCTCCTTGGCAAGCGGGTAGACGCAAGCCTCGATGCGCCGCCAAAGCTCCGGCATGATCGACTGCGCGAAAGTGCCGTAGTCGACGGAGTAGGTGAACTCCCGGCTAAGCGATGCCACGGCCGCCCCGCCCTGGAATGGCGGGAAGGCGGAGAAAAGCCTTGCCGGCCGCGCCCGGCCAAAACCTCGACCCCCGGTGCCGCTCACTTGACGAAGAATTCGCCGCAGTAGACGCAATACGGCGAGCCCGCCAGAGAGACCTTCGAGCACTTGGGGCAGGCGATGCCAGCGCGCGGGGCCACAGGAGCCGAGGGGCCGACCACGCGCGCGACCGGCGCGGGTCGCTCGGGCACGGCGTAGAGGCTTGGAGCCGACGCGGGGGACGCCGCGTAGAGTCCCGGATATGCCTGGGCCTGTGGGGGCCGTGGTGGCGCAGGCGGCCACGCCACGGGGGAAGGCGCTTGCGCGCCGTTGGGCGGCGGGAGGGGCGGAGCCCCCGTCGGGACGGTGGGGATCGTAAGCGGCGGGAGGTTCCTCTGGTGCGAGGCACGCCGCACCGCCACGCCAATCCCGATAAGGCCAAGGAGCGCGAGGCCGACGAGGATCCCTGCGGGCACGGCCGCAAGGCCCGTAGGCGGCGGGGGAGGCGGCCGTGGAGGCGGGTTGATCGACGTTTGGAGGCCCGCACTGTTCAGAATCGTTGCGGCCTCCGTGATCGACGCGTCGCCAGCGCCCCACTGCTTCAGCTCGGCGCGCCCCATCCCCGCTGCGGCCCAGAGCGCCACGACTTCCGCCTGCGGCCCATAGGTTCCGTCCGCCGTCGCGTTGGCCACCGCGCCCTCCGTGCCCTCGGCCCTCCCGCTGAGGAAGTAGTAGAACCCGAAGTCCGGTACGAGGCCCGCGCTCGTCTCCATGGCCGCGTCGAAGGCCACGTGGTCGACGGTCCACGGCTCGACCTCGATGCGCACCGTGCGCGTTGTCACGTAACTGCCAAGGCTCGAATCCTCGGGGCGCCACCGCGTCCCGGCGCGCAACTCGACCGTGATCCCGACGGGCGCACGGTTGAGCACGACCAGGTTCATGCACTGGCCGTACATGGTCCCGTACCCGCCGAGCGCGAGGTTCACGGTGCGGAGCGGCAGCTCCGTGCCATTGCTTACCGCCACAGCGGCCAGCGTGCCCGACGCGTTCCCGTCAACGACCTCGACCACGGCGCCCCATAAAAGCGGGTAGGCGGGCGCGTCGAAATGCACGGTGTAGGCCCCGCCGGGGAAGCCCGCGTCCACCCGCAGGTAGAGCACGGTGCCCTCGGGGGCCGAGAGGAAATAGCCGCCGGCACCGTCCAGCGGGTCGCCGTACGGGTCGATCACGTCGCTAAGGTTCCACGCGTAGAGGCGAAAGGCTTCGCAGGTTGTGGCTCCGCAACCCCAGGTGCTCTCGATCGTCACGTTCGTCCGCGTGGGGTAGGGCACGTCCACTTTGTACCAGTCGACGGGGTCGTCGGAGAGGTGCGCGTCGCCTTGGACCTGTAGGCCGGGGGAGACCCGGACCGGCGTCGCGTCCTCAAGGCGGTCGTTGGGCCCGGTCTCGGAGGCGCCCGCGTGCGCGGAACCCCGCGGAGGGGCGGGCAGGATGGTCAGGTTGTAGTAGCCCGCCCCTGAGGTCGCCACAACGCCAAAGGCGCCCCCGTTTTCGGCCACATCGCGCACGATGAAATTCTGGCCGGCGTGGGCGATGACAGCCCCGTCGGCCCCGACGCTAGCTAGATGCGCCTGGAGGGGCGGCTCGGCAGTCAGGGCAACTATGACATCGATAGAATTGGCGGGCAGCCTCCACAAGTCCAGCGGGTCGGCGGCCTCGTCCATGGCGCCCCGCGACGAGTTGCCAGCAACCGAGGTCGCCATCGAGGCCCGGTCGTTGTGTTCGCTCTCCGAAGGGCCTTCCATGAGCACGTTGGGGGCACCGTAGCTGAGGTTGAGGGCCCAGCGCTCCGCGCCGCCGTCGCAGACCACGCCTACGGCGTACGTGCCCGAGGAGGCCGCCGCGAATTCGATGTGGCCTGAACCCTCGGCCTTCACGCGGCGAAACTCGACGGCCCCCGGCGCAAGGAGGGAAAGGGTGCTGTCGGCAGCGTCGCCTGAATCGTAGCGCAGCTCGAAGTCCAGCCGGTACCCGAACGCGTTCATCGCGCGGAAGCTTGTGTAATCCGCCGTCGAATCACAGGTCCCGCGCAGCGGGGAAAAGGAGAGGCTCGTGTCCGCCGCTCGCTCCTGGGGCCAAAGGTCGGCCGCAGCGAAGGTGTCGTTCGGCTCGCGTTCGTCGGCACCGAGGGCCAACGGCGCCTGGGCGGCCCAAAGGGCGAGCGCGCCGACGGCAAGGACCCGCACCCGAGCCCAGAACCTGCGGCGTTCGAGAAATGGGCGCAGAGTTCCCGCCGCCGCCCCCGAAAGTGGCAGGCGCCCTAGAAGAACCCATCGCCGCTACAGTGGCAAGGGGCGCGGCCTTTTGGCGCGTTGGGTCCAGTCTAGAACCCCAAAAGTGGCAGAATGTCCGCCACAGACCTGACGACCGCGTCGGCCCGGCCCTGATCCGCTTCCGCGCGGGCCTTCTCGTCCCGGACGACCCAGACCGTGCGCCACCCGAGGCGGCGAGGCACCGCGATGTCGGCTTGCCAGAAGTCGCCGACCATGAGCATCTCGCCCGGCGCAACCCGCGCAGCGCCGCGGACCGCTTCGAAGACCTTCGGGTCGGGCTTGCGCAGGGCGAAGTCGTCGCAGACGAAGACGCGGTCGAAGAAAGGCGCTACCCCCGTGACCTCGATCTCGCGGTGCTGGTGCGCCGAGGGGCCGTTCGTCACGAGGAAAAGGGGCAGGCGCCCCTGCAGGGTTTTGAGCACTCCCTCCGTCTCCGGGTACTTTCGGAGGTTCCTGTAGCGCGCCTCCGTGTAGACCTCCGTCAACTCGCCGGCGAAGCCGTCGGCTGGCAAGTCAAACTCCTCGCACAGCGCGTGGAAGCGCGCCACAGTGGGACTCCAGATCCCCGTGCGCAGGTACGACTCGTCCTCGAGCCGGGTACGCTCGTTGTGGCGCGAGAGGAACGCCTTGCGGTCCACAGGGTACCCCGCCGCGTCGACCCGCGCAAGGAGCGCGTCGAGCCCCGCCCGCCTTGAACCTGCAAAGTCGATCAGCGTCTGGTCGAGGTCGAAGGCGATGGCCTTCACTCCCGAAAGGAGCGCCACGGCTTGGCGAGCCTTGATGTGCGATAAAGGTGTTGTGCTCGGCGGCGAGGGGCCTTAGGTCGCCGCCAGAGCCAGGGGCAGGCCGGGCTCGCCATGATGGCATGAGAGATTCGGGATTTCTATCACGTTTGGCTTAAATACGATGAGCCGAGTCTTTCGGGCGTAGAGGAGCGTCGAACCTTGACCGTCCGCATCACCGTGCGCGACCCCGACAACGGCCACACCGTGGCCGTCGACGTCGACGACGAGACCGCCGTGGAAGAAGTCGTCGAGTCGGCCGCCAAGTACTGGGAGAAGCCCTCGGGCGCTTACGTCGTCCGAAAGGGCTCCACGATCTTGCCTGGGTCCGCGAAATTCGCCGAGATCAAGCCGACCGCCGAGGACGTCCTCGAGCTCATCCCCGACCCCGAAGGGGGCTGAAGCACGCGGGCAACGCCCATCGCCATAGCCCGGCTTTCGGCACCATTGATATACATGATACCTTTGTAATCATCCGATCGAGATGGACCGCATGATCCGCAACATCGACCCCAGGGCCTACCGGATGCTCAAGTCGCGCGCGGCCCTTGAAGGCCGGCCGATTGGTGCCGTCCTTTCGGACGCGATGCGCCTCTACCTCGCGGGCCACATCATCACCAGAAAGACGAGGAAGAAGGGGAGCACGAGCATTGCCGACCTCCCTTCCTGGGACTTTGGCCCGGGAAGCGAACGTTGGAGCGAGGAAATCGATGAAGTCCTCTACGGGGGCCGCTCGTGATCCTCGTGGACTCCGGCGTCTTCATCGCTGCGCTGAGCACAAAGGACACGCACCACGCCGCGGCGAAAGAAATCCTCCAGGACATCGCTGGCGGCGTTTGGGGAGCCGGCCTTGTCCCCGAATACGCCTTCGTGGAGGTCGTGAACTTCCTGGTCCGGAAGGGCGGCCTGCCCCCGGCCATCGCATTCGCGCGCAAGCTTCTCGGATCGAGGGACATGGCGATCGTGCCGTGTTTTCCGGCCTTTCCGGCTGCTCTCTCGGCGTTTCTGAACCAGCATGGAAGCTCGCTAACCTTTGCCGATGCGGCCTTGGTCGCGCTCGCAAGGCTTGGCGGCGTGAAGCATGTCGCGACTTTTGACGGGGAATTCCGCGCGGTCCCGGGCCTGCGAGTCGTAAGCGGCCCGGAACGCGCCTCCTGATCAGTCCCTCTCCAAGAACTCCTCGAGCACGACCCGGAACTTCTCGGGCTCCTCGAGCATGGGGAAGTGGCCGCTCTTCTCGAAGACCACGAGCTCGGACTTCTCGACCTCCGCGCGGATCGCTTCGGCCGCCTCGAGGGGCACGATCGGGTCCCTTGCGCCCGCCACGACGAGCGTCGGGGCCTGGATGTGCTGGAGCTTGCCCTTGAGGTCGAGCATCCGCCCGTCCTTTGGCAGCGCGTTGAAGCGCTCGACGGCGACTTTCCACGGCTTCTCCTCGAGCCCGCCGAAGGCCTCGGGCGCCTTCCGGGGGTCGGCGAGCGAATTCACCATGATGCGGCGCGTGACGGCCAGGAGCTCGCCGCGTCCTTCGAGCGGCGCTCTCGGCGCCTCGTCGCCGAGCACGCCGCGCCAGTTCCACGGGTCGCGCCCCCCGTCGCCCGGCGTCGTGGCCACCACGACAAGCCGCCTCACGAGTTCGGGGTGGTTGATCGCCACGCGAAGCGCCGCGCACCCGCCGTGCGAGTGGCCGAAGAGCGCGTGGGGCCGCAGCTTGAGCCTGAGGAGCATGCCCGACGAGTCGCTCGCGATGCCGCGGCTGCCGAGGTCCTCTTTCGCGCGGATCCCCGTCGATTCGCCGGTCCCCGACGGGTCGAAGGTGAAGAAGCGCGCGAGGTCGGCATAGGGGCGGACAACGCTTAGCGACATCTCGCCGGGCAAGCCCCACCCCGTCGGGCACACGAAAACGGTGCCGCCCCGGCCCAACAGGTGGGTCTTGAGCGGGCGCTCGCGGACCTTCACAAACGCCGGGATGTCCGAGGGGAAGGGCGCTGGCTTGCGCGGGCGCCCGGGCGCCTCGCCGCCGCCATCCTCACCCAAGTCCGCGGGGTCGCGCCTGCCGTGCACGGCTCCGCATTGGCCCGCCCGACAAGAACCTTGGCCCCATGGTCTGCCTCGGGGTGTACCCTGCCTCGGCTACTTCCGGCGCCGCTCCTTGAGCTCGTAGAGGAACATCTCGTCCCACTTGACCTCGTGGTCGAGCTTGTGCTCGTTGAGGTAGTCCGAGATCAGGTTCGTCACGCGCACGATGTCCTCGTCGCGCGTCGACCGGTAGATGAACATCTCGATGAGCCCGTCGTCCCGCAGCGGGAAGAGGAGGCGCACCTTGTTGTTCCGGTTGTACCCCGAGGGCTTGCGGTTCGCCGTGAGGTCCTCGAGGTCCTGGCGCACGAGCATCCGGTCGAAGAACTCTTCGTCGCTTAGCTGCCCCGTCTCCTGGAGGAAGAGCTTCAGCATCCCCTCGTAGCCCTCGAGGAGGTCCTTCCACTTCGTCCCCTTCTTGAAGAGGAAGTGTCCGGAGCGCGGCCCCATTTCGACAAACCCCGGAAGGGGCGACGCATTCGAGGCGTGTTATTTAACAGTTGAGGGGAGGGGGCCAGCGTCCTTGGGGGCGCGCGCTCTCGCTTCTCCAACCGTGGCGGCGCGGCCCCCGAGTTATATATCGCGCGCGGGGTTTAGAGAGGACGCCGCCTGAAGCGCGGCGGGTGGGCGCGTCCGTTGGGCTTCTTCTCGAAGAGCGAGGAGTCCGTCCTTGAGGATGCCGAGGGGCTCATTAACAAGGCGCGCGGCGCGCGGCCCGACAAGGCGCCGGCCGCTTGGGAGAAGGCCGAGGAGTACCTCGACAAGCACCGCACGAAGGTCGCCGAGGCGCGCCCCGCGCTTGCCGACCGGTACGTCGCGGTCGGCCACGGGTTCATGGCGCTAAAGGACCGGGTACGCGCGCTTGCCGCGTGGAACAAGGCGCTCGAGTCCTACGGCGCGCACCTGGGGGCGTTCCACGCGCTTGCGCAGGCCTTCGAAGACGCAGGGAACCCGGGGGAGGCGACGAAGTACCTCGACCGCGGGATCGGGGCGAACCCCAAGGAGCCGCGGGCGGTCGAGGCGAAGGCCTCCTTCCTCCTGCGCCGCCACGAGAACGAGGGCGCGGCCGTCCTCTTCCGCCGCCTCCTTGAGCTCCAGCCCGACGAAATGAAGTGGGCCGCTCAGCTCACCGAGCTCGAGCCAGGCAATCCCCTCTTTTGGATGGCGCGGGCGAAGATCGCGCGGGGCCTCAAAGAGCCGGCCGACGCGATGAAGTGGTCGAAGAAGGCCGCGGAGCTCTCGCCGCAGGACCCGCTTCCCCGCGTCTACGAATCCCTCCTCCTCGAGGACGCGGGCGACCTGAAGGCCGCGCTCAAGGTGGCCGACGATTCCGTCCTTCTCGGCCCCTCCCACAAGGAGGCGAACATCCAGCGCGCCCGGCTCCTTTCGCTCCTCAAGGACGACGAGGGCGCGCTCGGCGCGTGGAAGAAGGTCACAAGGCTCGCGCCCGAGGAAGGGCGGCCCTGGGTCGAAGCCGCGCGGCTCCTGGCCGGCCGGGGGAAGGCGGAGGAAGCCTCGGTCCACTTCGACCGGGCCTGCACGATCAAGCCGAACGACGTGGAGCTCTGGCGGGAAAACGCCGAGGTGAAGACCGCGCTCGGGCGACACGCCGAGGCGCTCCAGGCGATCGAGGGCGCCGAGCGGGCCGGGGCGGCGGACGCGCCCCACTTCAGGCGGAAGGCGGCCGCGCTCCTCAAGGTCGGCCGGATGGACGCCGCGCTCGACGCGGGCCTTGCCGCGGCGAAGGTCGACCCCGGCGACAGCGCGGCCTTCGAGCTCGCGCTCACGGCGCTCGACGGGATCGAGCCCCGGCGCGACGAGGTCTACCTCAAGGTCGCCGACCTCCTCCTTGCCGCCGCGCCTTCAAGCGAGCGCGCGGCGCTTGAGAAGTCCCGCTCGCTCGCGAACCTCGCGAACTGGCGCGCGTCCGTCGTGGCCGCCTCCGAAGGCCTCGCCCACAATGCCACGTCCCTCGCGCTGTGGCGCCTCAAGGCCGCCGGGCACAAGTCGCTCGGCGAGCACGAGGAGGTCGCCCTCGCGAGCGAGTCGGTCCTGCGCATCGACCCGCGGGACAAGGCCGCGTTCCTCGACCGCGGCGAGGCGCTCTTCGAGCTCGCGCGCTTTGAGGGGGCCCTCGAAGCCTACAACGGCCTCCTTACGCAGGACCCCGCGCAGGCCTTTGCCGCCACGCGCCGGGGCCAGTGTCTCCAGAAGCTTGGGCGGCACCGCGAGGCCGTCGAGGCGTTCGACAAGGTGCTTTCCAAGGACAAGGAGAACGTGGCCGCGCACCGGCTGAAGGCCGAGTCGCAGGCGGCGATGGGGCAGAGGCGCGAGGCCGTTGCGGAGATGGACGTCGCGATCGGCATCGACCCGAAGAACGTGAAGCTCTGGCTCTACAAGGCCTCCCTCCACCAGCAGGCCGGCGAGTCCGAGGCCGCCCGGCGTTGCCTCGCCAAGGCCATCGAGGTCGAGCCCACGAACGCCGAGGCCCTTTCCCAGCGCGCGTCCCTCCTTCTATCTCGGGGCCTTGCGCGCGACGCGCTTGCCGACCTCGACGCGCTCACGCGTGCGCACCCCGGCCGCGCGGAGGGGTGGCTGCTCTTCGCCGAAGCCCTTGAGGCCGTCTCGCGCACGGACGACGCGCGCGCGGCGCTTGACAAGGCGCTTGCCCTTAACGGCAAGGACCTTTCCGCGCTGCGGCAGGCGGCGTCCCTTGAGATGCGCGCCGGCCGTCCCCTCGAGGCCGCGGCCTTCCTCGAGCGCGCGCGCGCGGTCGACCCCGCCGACCCGCAGGTCGATATCCAGCTTGGCGAGGCCTTCGAGGCTGCAGGCGACCCGGCAAAGGCGCTCGACCCCTTCCGCCGCGCGCACGGCGCGCTGCCGGACGACCGCGCCGTCGCCGGACGGCTCAAGGACACCCTGCGGGCGCTGCGCCACGACGAGGCCCTCGAGACCCTCTGCCTCGGCCTCGTGAAGAGGGACCCGAAGGACACGGACGCCCTCTTCGACCTCGGGGTCGCCCGGCGCAACCTCGGCAAGCTCGAAGGCGCCCTCGAGGCCCTCGACCTCCTGCTCGCCCTGGAGCCCAGGGACGTGAACGCCCTCAACGACCGGGGGTACGTCCTTACGCTTGCCGGCCGCCACAAGGAGGCGGTCCTGTACTTCTCGAAGGCCCTCGAGGTGAACCCCAAGGCCGAGCACGCGCTCGTGAACAAGGGGCTCGCGCTGCGCAAGCTCGGCGACCACCGGGAAGCCCTCGCCTGCTTCCGGGCCGCCTGTGAGATCAACGCGAAAGACCCTTCGAACTTCAACCTCCTCGGCCTCTCGTACTCCGCCCTCGACATGCACACGAAGGCCCTCGAGTCCTACGAGGAGGGCCTGAAGCTTGCGCCCGAAGACGGCATGCTGCTCAACAACAAGGGCAAGGCGCTTGCCGACACGGGCGACAACGCCGCGGCCGTCGCCGCCTTCGAGGCCGCCGCGCGCGCGAACCCGAAGGACGCCAACGCGCACCTCAACCACGGGATCTGCCTCTACCGGCTCGGGCGCATCGACGATGCGGAGGCCGCCCTGGAGCGCGCGAGGGAGCTCAAGCCGAACTCGGCCGAGGTCCTCTACAACCTCTCGCGCATCCGGATGGAGAAGCGCGACTTCGAGGGCGCCCTTCGCCTCATCGACCTCATGCTCAAGGAGGACCCGAAGGACGCCGCGGCCTGGGAGAACCGCGGGATCTGCCTCGACAACCTCGACCGCTTCGAGGAGGCGATCGTCTCGTACGACCGGTCCCTCGTGATCGACCCCGAGAGCGCGAGGACCTGGAAGAACAAGGGCGTCGCGTACCGCTCGCTGAAGCGCTTCGACGACGCCCTCCCGTGCTTCGACAAGGCCCACAAGCTCGACCCCAAGGACGAGCGCGCCCTCGAGCTTCGCACGGAGTGCCAGGATGTGCTCAAGGAGCGGGAGGTCGAGCGCCACGCGCGGCGCGTCCTCGACTTCGAGTTCGCCCACGGGCGCAAGCCCACGCGCGAGGAGGCCTTCAAGACCGCGGGCGTGCCGATCCAGCACCTCGACGACGCGCTGGGCTACCTTGCAAGCGAGCCGAAGCTCGACCTCATTGCAATCTCCCGCGAGGAGCTCATCGACCTCGAGCGCGCGTCGGCCGCCGTGCTCAAGTTCCTCGTGACCCCCGAGGCGGCCTCGCAGGGCGAGCCGATCCGCGTGACGCTCGCGCAGCTCCTCCACGAGTTCCCCGAGACCTCGATCCGCCGGGCGAAGAAGATCCTGAAGTACATCGGCGAGGTCGACCGCGTGAAGATCGACCCGAAGCGCACGGTGACCCCCGAGCTCGAGCGCGCGGTGAGCCAAGCCGTCGAGATCCCGCCGGAGCGGCGGAACCTGCGCGAGGTCTCCGTGAGGCTCGGCGCAGGGATCCTGCGCTCGAAGCGCGTGCTCCAGATCCTCAAGTCGCTCGAGCGGGAACTCGAGATCCCCCCCTCGGAGGTCACGATCGGCTCGATCAAGGACGCGGGGTGGAAGGTGCGCCAAGAGGATGACGACCTTGCGGCCGAAGGCGACTTAAAGAAGCGAAAGGTCCGCGAAGAGGAGCCCGAGTTCGTCTTCGACGTGAAGGGCCCGCAGCCCGTCCACGCGGCCCCGGCGCTTTCGCGCGAGATGTCGAAGTACGCGGGAGGCGCGGCCCCGGACGCCGTCGAGGGCCCGCCTATCCAGCGCCCCCGCGTCTACTGCTCGGCCTGCAAGATCCGCGGCGCCTCGCACCGCCACACGGAGTGCGGCGAGTTCCTGTGCGACGTGTGCCTCGAGCGCTTCAACCAGGTCGAGCACGTGACGGCGGGCATCAAGCTCCTGTGCCCCGTTTGCGAGCAGCCGATCCGCGACCTTGGCGAGCCGATCGCGAAGTGGGACAAGCTCTAGGGCGCAGGGGGCCCGCAAAGCCGCGCTCAGCTCGCCATGGGGCGGAGCATCGCGACGACAAACACGCGCCCGTCCGGCTGGTCGAGCCGCGTGAGCGTGAGCAGGAACGGGACCCGCGTGCCCGTCCGCGCCCGGGCCTTGAAGACATGGCCTTCCAAGCCGGGCCCGTCGGCGAACATGCGGCCCACTTCGCGCGCGAGCCAGGCAAGTTCCGGCCCCTTGAGGATCTCGCCCACATTGACCTGCCCGACCTCGCAGGGCAGGCGTCCGAAAAAGTCGAGCAGCTCGCAGTCGGCGAACACGACAGTCCCCATGGAGTCGATCGCCGCCAGGTACTCGTCCGATGCACTGAGGTCGAGGAGTTCATTCAGCATATTCTTGACCGCCGTTGCGCAACCTGGCTCCTCGTGTGCCTCATCCTAATGAAACTCGCGTCCATCTTCTCGGGAAGCGCGCGCATCCCATCCCGTGGAGTTCTTGACATCTGGCTCGCTCTCGGCGCGCCGGGATGCCTTATATAGGGGAAGCGCTTTTGCGCATTTCCCCGGTGCAACGGATGACCACGATTTACGATGTCCCTGCCGACAAGCTCATTGACGCGGCAGCGCGGCGCCTTGCCGACGTGCCGGAAGTCCGGCCGCCGGAGTGGGCGGGCTTCGTGAAAACCGGCGTGCACCGCGAGAAGCCGCCCGTCCGACGGGACTGGTGGCAGGTCCGCTCGGCCGCACTCCTTCGCAAGGTCTACATGCTGGGGCCCATCGGCACGGAGAGGCTCGCGGCGGAGTTTGGCGGCAACGAGGACCGCGGCAGCGCACCCAAGCACCCTCGGAAGGGCTCGCGGAACATCGTGCGCAAGTCCCTCCAGCAGCTCAAAGCGGCGGGCCTTGTCGCCGACGAGCCGAAGAACAAGGGGAAGATCATCACGGCGAAGGGCCAGTCGTTCCTGGACAACGCGGCCCGCGAAGTCCTCAAGGAGCTCGTGGTAAAGCAGCCGGAGCTCGGGAAGTACTACTGAAGGGCCGCTGGGCCCTTGAGCGGGGGGTCTTGGCCTTGTCGATGGAGGACGCGGAACTTGATGCGATACGGCGGCGCAAGATGGCGGAGCTCGCGCACCAGCAGCAGGCGGCAGCCGTGCAGCAGGAACAGGCCGCGGCCGTCGAGTCCCAGCGCCAGCAAGTCATGCGGGCGATCCTCACGCCCGATGCCCGGGAGCGGCTCGGGCGGCTCAAGACCGCGTTCCCCGATGTCGCCGCGAGCGTCGAGGACCAGCTCCTCGCGCTCTACCAGTCCGGGCGGCTGCGCAACCAAGTCGACGACGAGACGCTCAAGCGGATCCTTGCCCAAGTGGTGCCGAGGAAGCGCGACATAAAGATCGAGCGGAGGTAGGACCCCATGGCCAACAAGAAGCGACACGCGAAGAAGACGAGGCTGCTCAAGAAGGTCAAGGGGAACCGGCGCGTCCCCGGCTGGGTCATGATCCGGACGAACCGGCGCTTCACGACGCACCCGAAGCGCCACAGCTGGCGCCGCTCGAAGGTGAAGCGGTAGCCCGCTTGCGGGCCCGCGTGATGGGGGGAGAGGTCCTTGGCGAAAGAGGAAGGCGAGGAAGAGCAGATCACGATCGCCGTGCCGTTGAGGCGCCTCCTCACGGGCGTGTCGCGGACGCAGCGGGCGCCCTCCGCGATCCCGCGGGTGAAGCGTTATGTCCTTCGCCACATCGACTCGGACTGGCGCGACGCGATCTGGGACGAGGGCCGCGGGCAGCACCGCGTGTGGATCGACGACTTCCTCAACAAGACGATCTGGTCGCGGGGCCGCGAGCACGTCGGGGGCCCCACGGAGTGGATCTCCGGCAAGGACGGCGCGCGCCCGCGGCTTGCGGGGCGCACGACCGCGCGCTACGGGTCCGTCCTCAAGGTGAAGGCCCTCTTCGTGGAGGAGCCGCGGGACGGCGGCGAGCCGCGCCTCGAGGTCTACCTCTACGGGTACGGCGACAAGGAGCGCGAGGAAGCCGAGCGCAAGGCCGAGGAGGCCGACAAGGAAGGGGAAGAGGCGGGAGAGGAGGAGCAGGAAGTCCCCGCCCCCGCCGAAGAGAAGGCGAAGGAGGCTCCGGCCAAGGAGCCCCCCGCCAAGGAACCGAAGAAGGCCGCGTCGAAGCCGGCGGCCGCGGGGCCGGCAAAGCCTGCAAAGGCCGCGGACGCCTCGAAGGGCGAGGGGAAGAAAGCCGCGGCCAAGGCCAAGAAAGAAGGTGGCGACTGACCGCTTGACGGCTGCGCTTCGACCTGTCGCGCCTCAGGGCGCGCGCGACCTTGGCAAGCGCAGCCTGCTGTCCGCCTGCGCACGGAACTCCGCGAGCCGGGGAGGTGTGCCTCTTGGCGCTTAGGGCGATAGACCTCGGCGGCGACCCCTTCTTGGGGGTCTTCTGCATCGCTACGGAAAAGCACCTCTTCATGCCGCCCGGGATGCCCGCGGGCAATGTGAGCGCGCTCGAGCAGGCGCTCGCCGTCCCCGCGCTCACGGTGACCGTCGGCGGGACGCGCGTGATCGGGACGCTGATTGCCGCGAACTCGCAGGGCGTGGTCGTGGGCGACATCGGCGTCGTGGAGGAAAGGAAGCCCTTCCTCGACGCCGGCCTTGAAGTCTACGCTCTGGGGGGGCGCCTCAACGCGGCGGGCAATGTAATCCTGGCCAACGACCGCGCGGCGCTCGTGCACCCACGCCTTGCGCGCAGGGACCTCCAGGGGATCTCGGACGCCCTCGGTGTCGAGGTCGAGAAGGGGACGGTCGCGGGGCTCTACACGGTGGGTTCGGCGGCCGTCGCGACGACCCGCGGGGTGCTCGCCCACCCGAAGATCGACGACGAGGAGATCGAGCAGGTCGAGGAGCTCTTCGGCCTCCCCGTGGGGATCGGCACGATCAACTACGGCTCGCCGATGATCGGCTCGGGGGTCGTGGCGAACTCGAAAGGCGCGGCCTTCGGCACAAGCTCGACAGGGATTGAGAAGGGGCGCGTGGCCGAGGCGCTGGGGCTCATCTGACGGGCGCGCGGCCCTCGTTCAAAGGGAGAAGACCCACAAGGCGCCGGGGTCGGGCATGTCCTCGCGGCCCTCGAGGTCGACTTCGTTGCCGACGCGGATGACCTCGCGCCCCGCGGGGACGAGGTCCAGGAAGGGCGTGAGGTCTTGGATCGAGACCGAGAGCCCTCCAAACCGGTAGTGCATGGGGACGGCAACCGCCGGTGCGAGAACCTCGATGGCCTTCCACGCCTCGGCCGCGCCGATCGTGAACACGCCGCCCGTCGGCACAAAGAGGACATCGACGGGCCCAATGGCCTCCGCCTGCGCCTCCGTGGGCACCTCGCCGATGTCCGATAGGTGACAAAAGCGGATCCCGCCGAGCTCGAAGACCATGATCTGGACGCCCCCGAGCTTTGCCCCTCCTTGCGCGTCGTGGTGCCCGGGGACCGACCGCGCGGCAAAGCCGTTGAACCGGTAGGGCGCGCCCCCTGTGTAGAGCGAGGTCGAGGGGCCTGCGACCTGGCGCACGCAGTTGTGGTCGAAGTGGTCGTGCGTCTTCAACACGACGTGCGCGCGCGTGCGGGGCGCGGGCAGGCCGATGGACTTCCCGTCGTGCGGGTCCGTGACCACGGTGAGGCCCTCCTCGGCGACCTCGAAGCAGGACTGCCCGTGCCAGCGAATCGTCACCACGGTTTTCCCCCCAGCCGCGCCCCGGCGGGGCGCGACGAGCGCCAACATGGCGGCCGAGCCGATATAGGCCTTTCGAGAGCGGGCGGATTATTATCTATTCTACTAGATATAGATCGACCGCTACCGCCCCGCGCTCGTATGCCGCCGGGCGCCACCCCCCCAACGGGCGCGGGCCCCCGCCCGCCGCCCGAGGGTCAGTCCACATCGACCTGCGCGCGCTGGAGGCGCCCGCTGTAGTCGACGAAGACCGTCTTGATCTCCGTGAACTCGTCGATGGCGGTCGTCCCGGCCTCGCGCCCGCCGTTGCCCGTGTTCTTCGTGCCGCCGAAGGGCAGGTGCACCTCGGCGCCGATCGTGGGCGCGTTGATGTAGGTGATGCCGACATCGAGCTGCTCGATAGCCTTGAAGGCGCGGTTCACGTCGCGCGTGTAGATCGAAGATGAGAGGCCGTACTCCACGTCATTGGCCACCTTCACGGCTTCGTCGAAGTCCTTGACCTTGATGACCGCAAGGACGGGCCCGAAAATCTCCTCCTTGGAGATCCGGGTGCCGTGCTTGGCCTCGAAGATCGTCGGCTCGATGAAGAACCCCCTGTCGAGCCCCGGCCCCACCGCGCGCTTGCCTCCACAGACGAGCTTGGCCTCCTTCTTGCCGACCTCGATGTACTCGAGGACTGTCCTCAACTGGTCCTCGCTCGCGACGGGCCCCACGTCACTCTTGGGGTCCGTCGGGTCGCCGAGCTTGAGCTTCTTGGTCTGGTCCGTGAGCCGCTTCATGACCTCGCCGTAGACACGCTCGTGGACGATGAGCCTCGAGGTCGCCGTGCAGCGCTGCCCGGCCGTCCCGAATGCGCCCCAGAGCGCGCCTTCGATAGCAAGCTCGATGTCCGCGTCTTCCATGATGATTTCGGGGTTCTTGCCGCCCAGCTCGAGCTCGACGGTCTTCAGCAGGGCGGCTGCGCGTGTGTACACGTCCCGCCCCGCCGTCGTGCCGCCCGTGAAGGACACCGCGCGGACCTTCGGGTTCTCGGCGATCTCTCGGCCCACGGTGGAGCCCGGCCCCGTGACCATGTTGAGGACCCCGGGGGGGACACCCGCCTCCGTGAGCGCCTCGACGAGCCTTGCCGCGCAAAGCGGCGTGATCGACGCGGGCTTGAACACGACCGTGCAGCCCGAGACCAGCGCCGCGCCGAGCTTCCACGAGGGGATCGCGACCGGGAAGTTCCACGGCGTGATGCACCCGACGACGCCGATGGGCCGGCGGAAGGTCATCGCGATCTTGTTCGGGAGCTCGCAGGGGGTCGTCTCTCCGAGGAGCCGGCGGCCTTCCCCCGCGATGTACTCGAAAAAGTCGATCGCCTCCTGGACGTCGCCGTTCCCTTCCTTGATCGCCTTGCCCATCTCCTCCGAGACAAGGTGGCCAAGCTCGGCCTTGCGGGCGCGCAGGATCTGAGCGGCCCGCAGGAGGATCTCGCCGCGCCTCGGCGCCGGCGTTGCGCTCCACGCCGGGAACGCGGCCTCGGCCGCGGCGATCGCCTTCACGACATCCTCGCGGTTGCCGTTGGCAAAACGCGCAAGGAGCTTGCCCGTCGCGGGCGCCCGCGTCTCGATCCACTCCTTCGACGAGGACTTCGTCCACTTGCCCGCGATGAAGACGCCAAACTCCGGGGCTTTCTCGCCTCGGCCTATCGATTCGGGAGCCTTCGCCGCAGATCCGACCGCCACACGCCTGCCTCCGCCTTGATCCCAGGGTAGCGCTTCGCGCCGCCCAGAGGGTAACAATCCGCTAGGCGGGCCGCGCACAATTAAAGGTTCCTTTCGGCCGGTTGCAGGGGCACGTGCGCGTCAGAACACCGCTTGCATCACGTACTGCGTGACCAGGCTCGCGCCCGCTGCGATCCAGAGCACGAGCACGAAGTGCGAGATCGCGCCGTACTTGTGGCCGCCGTCCGAAGCCTTCGCGACGAGGCCTGTGACCGCCGCGTGGACGACGACGACCGCGAGGATCGCGAGGTTCATGGCAACGAGGTCGACCGGGCCGCTCCGGAGGATCGCGAGGAACGCGAACCCCGGGATCGAAGGGACGCCCCGGAAGAGCTCCTGGAAGCCCTGCACGAGGAAGAGGGACATGTAAAGCACGGCCACGAGCACGGCGCCAAGGCCGTACATCGTGCCGACGAGCCGGCCGGCCTCCTGGTATCGCAGGCGGCGCAGCGACACGAGCGCAAGGAAGTTGTCCGAGATCACCTTGGCAATCTTGCGCGGGTTCCCGCCCGTCCGCGTGCCGTCCTCGAACATCTCCGAGAACTTCGCGATGATGTCAGACCCCGTCTCGGCCCCGAAGTACTCCCACGCGGTCTTGCGGTCGATCCTCGTCGCGCTCCTCTTGTAGAGGTCTTCGATGTTCTTCGTGAGCCTTCCGAACTTGTGCTGGGAGAGCTTCTTCAGCGCATCGATCCCCGTGCGCCCCGTCGCCTCCGAGGAGGCGCCAAGCGAGCGCATGAAGGCCGGGTACATCGACTCGCGGTTCCGGATCGCGCGGTCCTGGCGGTAGACCTCAAGGCCCGGGATCAGGAAACCGGAGAGGGAGACCGCGAGGAAGAACTCGAGCGTCGGGAACCGGTCGAAGAGGACGAAGGCCGAGAGGCCGAAGAGGGCGACCGAAACCGCGGCGCCCACGACGAACCACCGGTTGATCGCGCGCTGGCTTTCCGACTTGAGCTTGCCGTCGTACCAGAGCTGCTCGTCCGGGAGCATGTAGCGGACCATGATGTAGAAGAAGAGCTCGAGGGCGATGAAGATCGAGAGGCCGCCGACCAGCATCGCGCTGATCCCCTGCGCCGTAAAGAGCGGGGCCATGAAAAGGAACGTGAGCAAAAACGCCACGGAGATGATGAGGGCTTGGTAGAGGTCGGAGAGCGTGAGGAGCCCGCGCAGCGCCGCGTTGTACTTGTTCGAGTAGAGCTCGAGCGAGACCTTCTGCTCGATTGCGAAGAACTCCTCGGCGGTCTCGCCGGACTCCACCGCGTGCCCCAGCCGGTAGAGGAAGTCCGACATGAGGTCCGACGGCGTGCGCTCGGCCACGAGCCGGCACGCCTGCGGCAGCGCGACGTTCCACTCGACCGTGAGCTTGTAGATCTTCTCGACTTCCTTCGACAGCTCGCGGTAGTCCTTCATCTGGCCCAGGATGTCCCGCAGGGACTGCCTCGACACGTCCTCCGTCGACATCGCCCCGATCCGCGTGACGAAGAGGTGCATGTCCTTGTCGATCGTCTTGCCGCGCCGCTCGTACGCGTAGACCGGGTAGGCGACCGCGCCGAGCAGGCCCCACGCCCAGAGCCCGACAAGGAGCGCAAGCGTCCACCCGAAGAAGACCTGGGGGAAAAGGAGTGCGGCGCCAAGCATCGCGCCGGTCGCGAGCACCGCGACGGGGAAGAACTGCTGGACGAGGTACTGCTGGAAAGACAGGGGGTAGTCCGCGTAGGCGTTGTAGAACTTCTGCCTTCGCGAGAGGCGGACATCGTCCTTCGAGGCCGTCTCCGCCACTCTTTCGCGCCTCCCCTCGAGGTCACGCGGTCTGGAGGCGCCGCTGCCACCACAGCTGCCGCTCGTCCGCGCTCATCGCGGAGACCTTGAGCTTGTAGTAGTCATAGAACACCGCGTTCACCCGGTCGTACTCGACGACGTTGCGGTCGACCATCTCCTTGATCACGCGCGCGCGGAACTTGAGCTCGTCGTAGATCATGCGCTTGTCCTTGAGCTTCATCCTCGGCGCGATCTTCTCCTCCAGGATGAACGAGTTGTTCATACCGCGGAAGAAGTGCGTGTCCGTGTAGGGGTCCCAGCGGAAGACCGAGCGCGTGAGCACGCCACCGAGGTCCTTCGAGTAGCGCAGGATCTCGTCGACCGACGTGCAGCGCCGGATGAGGCGCCCGCCTTCGTAGAGGATCGCCTGGAAGAAGGCGATGTTCAGGTTGTCCATGAAGCGGATGGGCACGTTGATCGGGTCGCCCGTGAAGCGCTGGATCATCTGCTTCGTCGAGGGCGCGTGGAACGTCGAGAGCACGCTGTGGCCCGTCTGCATGGCCTGGAACATGACCGCGCCCTCGACGCCACGCACCTCGCCCACGATGATGTAGTTCGGGCGCGAGCGCAGCGCGGCGCGCAGGAGGTCGAAGAGCTGGACGCGCGATTCCGTCGGCCCCACGTCGCGCGAGACGAGCCTCTGCCAGACCGGCTGGGGCGCGACGACCTCCGGCGTGTCCTCCGCCGTGTAGACCTTGTTCTCGTGGTTGATGAGCGTGAGCATGGAGTTTAGCGTCGTCGTCTTGCCCGAGGCCGTCTCGCCCGAGACGATGCAGTTCATCCCGTTTTCGAGCGCGAGCCACATGTACGCCGCGATCTCCGCCGAGACGGTCCCCCACTGGCAGATCTGCACGCAGGTGATGGGCTTCTCCGTGAACTTGCGGATCGTGAACGAGGGGCCGCGCTTCGACACGTCCTCGCTGTAGATGATGTTGATGCGCGAGCCGTCGGGCATCGAGCCGTCAATGATCGGGCGCGCCTCCGACACGGGCTTGCCGATGCGCTCGGACATGTTGCGCAGGTACTCGTCGAGGTGGAAGGAGTCGCGGAAGGCGACGTTCGTCTCCATCATCCCGAAGATCTTGTGGACAATGTGGATTTGCGCGAGCCCCACGGAGTGGATGTCTTCGATGTAGGGGTCGCGCAGGACCCCCTCGAGGACCCCCTGCTCGACGAGGTCGCGCACGAGGTAGTACCAGACCGTCCGGTCCTCGGCCTCGTCGACCTCGACGCGCTCGCCGGCAAAGCCCGCGAGGACCGTGCGCTCCCGCGCGGCCCCCCGCCGCTTCGTGACCCGGTCATAGAGGACGCGAAGCGTCTCGATGAACTCCTCCTGGGTCTCGTGGCTTGGCTCCTTGGGCGCCTCCCGCAGGATGAGCTCGAGGACGCGCCGGTACTTCTTGTCAGTCGCCTCGTCGAGGATCGGCTCGATCACGACGTACTTGAGGCCCGCCGCGCCTTCGACCGCCTGGCTCGCCCTGAAGATGTGGATGAAGATCGGGTCGCCTACGGGGTAGATGATGTTCACGCGCTCGAAGTCGGACATCCCCGAGGAGAGCGCCTGGTAGATCGACGGCGTCTCGCCGTAGGCCTGCTCGAAGCCCCGGATGTAGAGGCGCACGTGCTCGAGCTCGGGGTTCAGGAACTTGCCGTCCGGCTCGCGCTTGTTGATCTCGGAGAGCCCGCTCATCTTGCGCTTCGGCTTGCCCGCCCGCGCGTCCCCGGCCATGTCGTCCCCCCCGCTGCCCTCTCACGCGACCGTGGTGATGTCGATGATGAAGCCGATCTTCGGCTCGATGCGGAAGCCGATCTGGTCGCCCACGGGCTCGGCCGAGCTGCCGAACCGGTTCACGTTGAGCGCGCGGACCGTGGAGCCTTCGATCTGGCTCATCGTGATGGAGAGGTAGATGTCGCTGTCGGACCGCAAGGGCGCAAGCGTCCTGTCATCGATGTCCATCGGGTCCACCGACAGCATTACCGTGCGGTTCAGCCCCGCGAGCTTCTTGAAGAACGCGAGCACCTGGATCGCGCGCTGGCCGCGCAGGTCGGCCTTCACGAGCGACGAGAACGAGTCGATCACAGTCACTTCGCGCTCGTAGAGTTCCTTCGTGTCCATGACCTTGTCCAGGAAGTTCGCGCGCGGGATCGCCTCGCCGATGAGCGGGAACACGGGGATGTACAGGAGGTCCTTGTTGAGGAGGTAAGGGGTCACCGGGTAGTCGAGCGAGCGCATCTGCTCGATGAACCCCTTCGTCGTGAGCTCCGTCGAGATGTAAGTCACCGTGACCCCATTCTTGAGGAACCCGTAGATGAGCCGCTGGAGGATCGCGCTCTTTCCGGCCCCGTACTTCCCCTCAAGGAGCATGATCGAGCCCTTCGGGATCCCGGCCCCGAGCTGGCGGTGGAGGCCGTCGCGCTCGATTTCGAATTTGTAGAGGTCCGACGCCGTTTGTCCACCCCCCGCTTACCAGAAGAACTCCTGCGTGTCGGATGCGCCGTACTGGGCGATGACTTTGAGGAAGTGGTCCGTGCCCTGCGTGAGGTTCAGGTTGTTCAGCGTATAGACCACGATGACCTGGGGGCCCCACGAGGTGTAGTTGCCGGCAAAGGCCCACGTGTAGCCGGTGTTGGCCACCGTCATGGAATCGACGAGGACCACCGTGTTGTTGGCCGACAGGGGACGCGAGCCGATGTTCTTCACCCAGAGCGTGAAATTCTGCGTCGTGTTGTTGTAGATCACGTGGGAGGGGTCGTTCACGACTTTCACCCCTGCCTCAAACGACGAGGCCGCGGCCGCGGCATCTTGCCGGATCGAGTCGGAGACCTCGGAGACTGCTGCGAAGAAGACGCCGACCAGCGCGGCGCTAACGATCACGGAGCCCACGAAGAAGATCATCTCGGAGGCGGCTTGCGCGGCCATCTCTAGACCACCTGACCTTGGAAGGTGTACCCTGTCTCGGTGACGACCTTCACCATGGCCGGCGAGGGCACGGACGCCTGCACGGAAAGGCGCAGGACCTGGCCGGGCGCCCACAGGTTTGTCGCGTTCGAACCGTCGACGGCCCTCATCGTCACGGCGCCCGTATAGAGGGTCCCGTTAATCAGGACGTCAAGCGAGCGCACGTGAATCACCACCGAGCCGTTGTTCGAGAGGTTTAGGTCGAAGGCCGTGCCGTTGTTGGTCCCGTTCAGGAGGGCAATGCGTGTGTTGAGGGCGTCGGCCACGCGCGAGTCCTGCTTGGCTTGGGCTTCCCGGATGTCCTGGCTCGCCGTCTCGACCGACTCGACGATGACGGCAAACGACACGAGACCCCCCGCGAAGAGAATCGCGGCGGCGGCAGCAACGGAGAAACCCAACCCACGCACCTCCTCACGCCGCGGGCGTGAGCGCGCACCCTAGAGCGAGAAGAAGCCGTCGAGGCCGCTCCTCAGGCGCGAGACCTCCCTCCGGATTTCTTCGAGCTTGTCGCGGTCGAGGTCGCCCCCGCTGCGGATCCACTCGATGTACATGAGAGAGCCAATGTGGTCGTCGGGCGTGAGCCTCCAGCTGGCCGCCAACTCCGCCTTGGCCGAAGGGGCGCCCTTCGGGGCCGCCTGGCCCTTGGCGGGCCCCTTGAGCTCGCGCGCCTGCTCCTTGCCGTAGGCGATCACGATGTCGCCGGAGGCGTCCTTGGCCGAGGCCGAAGACGGCGCGCCCTGCGCAAGGGCCGCCGGGACGGCCGGCTCGCCGGCCACGGACCCGATCCCGCGGATGATCTCCTGCACGTCCGCCTTGATCTCTCCGGAGATCCAGCCGATCCGCTGGTAGAAAGAGAGCACCGAGGGGATTTCCACGCGGTTCACGCGCTCGAGGAGGAACCGGATCCACTCCATGAGCGCAAGGTGGCACGAGGCGTCGGCGCCGATCTTCACGAGCCGCGGGGTCTTCAGCGAGGGCCGGGCCTCCCCGCCCTGCTCGGCCGCGGCCGAGGCAGCCCCTTCGCCGGGCGCGGGGAGCGTCTCGGTCACGGCCGCGGCTTCGGGCGCGCGCGCCGCGGCAAGCTCGGGCGTGGGCTCGAAGAGCGCGTCGAGGTCGGGGATCGCCCCATGTTCGACCTGCATCGCGGGCTTCTCCTCCATCGTCGTCGTGTCGATGAACGGGTTGATCTGCGTCGAGATGAGGTCGTAGAGCGACGTGAGTTCGCGCATGTCCCCCTCGATCTGCGCGATCGAATCGCGGATGCGCGAGATGTCGTTGCGGATGTCGTCGGACGCCTTGTCGAGCAGGTCGACGCGGCGCGACATGTCCGAGAGCCGCTGCTCGACGTTGTCAAGCCGCTCGAGGCCTCCGGCCGCCTGGACGGCGGGCGCGGGGGCCGCCATCGCGAGGTCCGCACTGCCGGAGGGCGGCTCGAAGGTCGAGGCCGGCGGCATCGGCGCGGGAGCCTGCGGCATGGGCGCCATCCCGCCTCCGCCCATGGGCGGCGGGGGCGCAGGGCTTGCGGAGAGGGCGCCTGGCGCGCCCGGTTCCTCGTCGCTGAACGACGAGGCGGGCATCGGAGGCATGGGCGGGAGGGGAGGGCCGCCGGCGGTCCCGGGCGCCGGGGGCCCGAGGTCGGAGCCGAGGCCTTCGGACACGTCGGGGGCAGGCGCCTCAGACAGGTCGCGGATCCCGCCGCCCGGCGGCTGTAACGCCGCCTCTGCGGCCTTTTCCTTCCGCTTGCCGAAGAGCCCCATCGTCCGTCACCCGCGTCCTTGCGTCCACGATGCCTCCCCCACGAGCCCGGGTTGCAGCGCGGGCCGTGGGGTCGGCGTACCCTGCCGCCCTAGAGCAGCTGGATGATCACGTTGTTGTCGTAGGACGACGGCGTCGTGAACGTCTTCGTCACCGCAGGCCCCGAGCCCGGCAGGAAGGCGATCGTCGTCTTGACGCCCGGCAGGAGCCCCGCGGCATTCGCGCTCGTCACGGGCAGCCAGAGCTCGAGGATGTTGTCCCGGTCGAGGAAGCACAGGTTCGTCGAGGGGTCCCAGCCGTTGCCGGTCGCCACGGGCACCTCCGTCGCGTTGAAGCTGAAGCCCGTCGCGGGGTTGCCGGCCGTGCTGCAGGGCAGCATCGTGTAGACGACCGAGGTCTGGTTGTCGATGTAGTTCAGCCGCATCTTCGAGAAGTTGATCCCGTCGGCGCCGCTGAAGACCGCCACGTGGAACACGAGGAACTGGATCCCCGCGTTTGCCGTGGTCGTGCGGTTGCCGTAGAAGTTCAGGATCTTGATGGGTCCTGTCACTTCCTTTTGAGCGTCTTGAGCCGTCGCTATGGCTTGGTCACGCAGCGAGAAGGTCGTCGAGATGATCACCGAGGCGGCGATCGCCGCCACGAGGACCAGCGCGATGAAAATGATCAGCGTGCTGATCCCGATCTCGCCCTTTTTCGATCCGCGCATCCTTGCATTCCAGAGGAGTTTTGCCATATCTGCAACCTCTTTTCCTCGAGCCCCACGAGAGTAGGCCGTCGAAAGCCTGGAACCGTATTTAGAGATAACTCTTTTTCGTCCCGCCCGAATTCGATTTTGGCAAGAGCCAGATGCCTGGGTTGAGGGGGCCGATGACGATTCTGCCCCTAAGGTTGGTTCCGCGGAGGCTGCCGAGTTGACTCGCCTTGACTCAGGGCGCCCCGGGCGCATCACGTTAGGGCTCCTCAACACGTACGACCGGCGGGTCCTGCGGGAGCCTCACCGGCGGGCGATCGCAAGGGCCGGCGCGGTCGCGGCGGCCTTCGACTGCAACCTCGCGCTCTTCGCATTCCCGATGCCGCAGGGCGTGGGGACGGCCCTCGAGCTTGCCGAGTGGTCGAGCGCGAAGACCACGATCGGCCAGGACGCGGCGTACTTCGTGACCCTTGCCAAAGCCGGGCGCGCGGACTTGTTTCCCGAGCCCAAGGGGAGCTTCCCCCCGCAGCTTGGCACCGCGGTTGCAACCACCTCGAAGCCGCGCCTGCCGAAGACCCTCACGATCGCGCGCCTCGCCGACCGCGTCCGGGGCGGGGAGTCCGTGATGCTCGTCTTCGGGCTCGGCCCCCACGGGCTGCCGGACGAAGCCCGCCGCGCCTGCGCCGTGGACTTCGACGTGACGGAGGCGGGCTACTCCCTCGAGACGGCCACGGCGATCGGAGCCGTCACGGCAGTCCTCTGGTACGCCTCGAGAAGGACGCCGGAGCCCCTAGCGCGCTGAAACACCCTTAGAGGTTCTCCAGAGACACAAACCTCAGGAGGCGAACCGTTTGGGAGCGCTCGTGGAGTTCGTAGATGATGGCAAAGTCGCCGACGCCCGCAACCCAATTGCAGCGGATCTTTCCCCCGGCATGGTACCCGTGATGCTCCGGATTGTCCCCGAGCTTTGCGATCCTTCGTTCGACCCGTTCCCGAAGGATGGCATTCCCGCCCGTGTGCGAAATCAGGTCCTTTTCAAAAATGGCCGGGCGAACGATGGCGTAGGCCATTGACGCACCTTTCGGAAAGGACGGGCTAACCGGCCTTAGCCTCGGCAACCAGCCGCGCGATGCGGTCAGAGTTCTGAAGTTTTGCGTGCTTTTCGTTGAGCGCACGAAGGTAGCCGTCGAGGTCGATGGATTCGCCGTAGGGCGTCCTTACAAAGGGTGGGGACGCCTTCGAAACGGCCGTCAGCCGGTCGTTGTCCAAGTAGCGGATCTGCAGCAACGTCATGTCGAGGAACTCGAGGTCCTCCTTTGAAAGGAGCCGCGGCTTCCAGTTTGGCGCCCCCTCCAGGAATTCCGCCTCTGGCCGCCGCTTCGCCGCCTTGACGGTCGTCGTGATCGAACCCGACTCCACGGCGGCCTCCGCGCCCTGCCGGACGTGAATCGACCAGGGGCCGTGCTTCCAGGCAACGAACTCGGCCGGCGAAAGGCGCCGGAGGCGCTCTTCGATGGACCACACCTCCGCGATGAAGAACGACTTCTGGAGCCTCTGGTCCGTCACGTGGCTCATTTGGGAGACAATCCTCGCGGAGAGCTCTGCGACCCTTTCGAGATCGCCTTCGCTAAGGGGCGACCACGGAAACTTGGTCGGTGGCGACGCGGAGCCGCTTGACATCAATTCTTCCACTCCGCTGCCCCATAATAACCATTTGCGGGGGCCCGCCGAAAACCGACGCCGAATGAACCGCGTGGCGGGTTCCTATCCAATGTGTCGGCTAAGGCGCCAGAACACCAGCCCGGGGCCGCCAACCGCCAATGCCGTTATTCCCGCGGAGAAAAGAGGATTGCGCGTCACGGTCCAGACAATCAGCGCGATCCCGGGAGCCATCGTGATGAGCGAAAGGAGCCACGCGTACTTCAGGAGCCAGAGCTTCCACTGGAGCGAGTCGGCCTCCCCGATGCGGGCGCGCAGGGGCCTCTTCGGCTCGTCGACATCGACGAGCGAGTAGGGCAGGCCCGTCACGGGGTTCGGGGACGGCGCGGGCACGCGGACGCCCCCTACCGCCTCTGCGTAAACACGACGACCATCCCGTCAGGTCCCTCCACGGAGAAACAACGCGCGCCGTAGTGTGTCGTGAGGGGCGCTCGCAGGACCTTGGCGCCGCGCTTCGCCATTTGGCCGTGGAGCTTGTCCACGTTCGGCGTGCTAAGGTAGAGCTGCGGCTTGCCGTTCTCTACGGTGTAGCCGAGCTCGTCGTAGGGGCCCTCCTCCCCTTGCGCCACCGTGACCGAGCCGCCGCCGAGCCGGACGGAGCCCGCGTATTCAGGGCTTCCCCACTTCGACTCGCCCGTGAGGCCCACGACCTGCGTCCAGAAGTCCCAGGCCTTTGCGAAGTCGGCGGTCCCGACGAACAGGTGGTCGAATTCTGGCGCGCCGCCAGACCGGCGAGGCGCGGCGCGGGCCTTGAGCCCGGAGGGGCCCCTCTTGCTCGTCTTCTTCCTGGCCAAGGCGCTCGGAGGTGGAGGCGGCGTGCCGCTTTTCTACGTTGCGCCGCCCGAAGCTCGAGGTCCGCGGTCAACTACCCCTTGATCCTCTTCAGCCGGAACGTGTTCTCGCGCTCCATCTCCTCGAGCCGGAGCCGTATGAAGTTCATCGCCTCGGTAAGCTCGGGGATCACCTTGAACTCGAGCGCGTTCACGCGCCGCTTCGTCTTCTCGATCTCGTCGAGGAGCTTCTTGATCGTCGTCTCAATCTCCGCGGCCTTGATGATGTCCTCGGAAAGCGCCTCGTAGGCTTTGGCGGCCTCGTCGATCGTGGCACGGGTGCCGACGATGCCGTACCCGCGCTCGAGGATCTTCTTCGAGACCTGCTTGCCCTCGACCTTGGGGACGATGACCCCCATCACGTTCTTCGAACTGATCTTGACTTCCGGGGTCGCCGAGACCGAGAAGGCCGCGGACTTCACCGCAAGCGTCCCGTCGACCGCGGAGGCCACCGCGATCGCTTCCTGCGCGCGCCTGTAGTCCTGCACAATCTTCGCGCGGATGCCCTTGGCCTGGTTGAGGACCTCGAAGAACTCGATGATGAGGCCGTCGCGCTTCATCTTCAGGAGCTTGTAGCCCGACTGCGAGAGGCGGATCTTCTTCTTGACTTCGAGGAGCTCGGAGCGCGTCGGCTTGACGTCCTGCATCCCGCCCATTCTCGGCCCCCCCTTTGCCCCTCGAGGTCAATCGTCCGCCTGGTTGCTCAAACGACCTTCGGCGGCGCGGCCGCCCCCTGCTGCTGGCCCTTGAACTTCGGGTGGTACCTGTCGACGAGCTTGCGGTCGAGCCGCGTGAGCGCCTCGACCGGCAGGTTGCCCAAGATCTCCCAAAACAGGTTCAGCGTCGACTCGGCGTCCCGGTCCTCGTCGCGCCCCTGGCGCACGACGCGGTCCTCGAACACGTCGGCGAAGTCGAGGAACGCGCGGTCTCGCTCCGATAGCGCGTCCTTGCCGACGATCGCGACCAGGCCGCGCAGGTCGCGGCCCTCCGCGTAGCCCGCGTACACCTGGTCCGACACGGCCTTGTGGTCCTCGCGCGTCTTGCCCTTGCCGATGCCGAGGTTCATGAGCCGCGAGAGCGAGGGCAGCACGTTGATCGGCGGGTAGATGCCCTTGCGGTGGAGCTCGCGCGAGATGACGATCTGCCCCTCCGTGATGTAGCCCGTGAGGTCCGGGATCGGGTGCGTGATGTCGTCGCCGGGCATCGTGAGGATCGGGAACTGTGTCACGGACCCCTTCCTTCCCTTGATGACCCCCGCGCGCTCGTAGAGCATCGCGAGGTCCGTGTACATATACCCGGGGAACCCGCGCCTTCCCGGGACCTCCTCGCGGGCCGCGCCAATCTGGCGCAGCGCCTCGCAGTAGTTCGTCATGTCCGTGAGGATCACAAGGACGTGCATCTCGTGGTCGTAGGCAAGGTACTCCGCGGCCGTGAGCGCGAGGCGCGGCGTGATGAGCCTCTCGACGGCCGGGTCGTCCGCGAGGTTGAGGAAGACGACTGCGCGCTTCAACGCGCCCGTGCGCTCGAAGTCGCGCATGAAGTACTGCGCCTCCTCGTTCGTGATGCCCATCGCCGCGAAGACCACGGCGAACTCGCCTTCGCTGCCGGGCACCTTCGCCTGCCTTGCGATCTGGAGCGCGATGTCGTTGTGCGGCAGGCCCGAGCCCGAGAAGATCGGGAGCTTCTGGCCGCGCACGAGCGTGTTCATCCCGTCGATCGTCGAGAGGCCGGTCTGGATGAACTCGTGCGGCGGGGCCCTCGCGTAGGGGTTGATCGCCGCGCCAATGATCTCGAGCTTCTTTTCGGGGACGATCTTGGGGCCGCCGTCGAGCGGCTCGCCGGCGCCCGACAGGATGCGCCCGAGGAGCTCGCGCGACACGGGGAGCTTGATCGTCTCGCCGAGGAACTTCACGCTCGCGTCCATCGAGATCCCCGAGGTGCCCTCGAAGACTTGGACCACGACCTTGTCGACCGAGGTGTCGAGCACCTGGCCGCGCTTGATCGCACCGTCGCGCAGGCGGATGTTCACGAGCTCGCCGTAGCCCACGGGCTCCGTTTTCTCGAGGAAGACGAGGGGGCCCGAGATCTCCGTGATCGTCTTGTACTCGCGCGCGGTCATGCGGCCACCTCCATCGCCTTGAACTCCTCATCGAGCATCTTCTCGACCTTGACCATCTCGCCTTCGAAGTCGGCCTCGAACTTCGTCTTCGTGAACTCGGCCTTCGCCCTCATGTTCGCAAGGGTCAGAAGCGGTGCGCCGCGCGCGAGCGCCTGTGTGGCCTGGTCGCCGTAGCGCATGATGAACTTCAGCATGCGGTACTGCTTCTGCATCGAGCAGTACGTGTCGACCGCGTGGTAGGCGTTCTGCTGGAGGAAGACCTCGCGGATGAGCCGCGCGATCTCGAGCGTGAGCTGCTGGTCCTCCGGCAGCGCGTCGGAGCCCACAAGCTGGACGATCTCCTGGAGCTCCGCCTCGCGCTGGAGCAGGTCCATGGCGCGCGCGCGCACGGCCGGCCAGTCGGACGCCACGTTCTTCACGAACCAGGGGTCGAGCGACGAGCTGTAGAGCGAGTAGGAGTTCAGCCAGTTGATCGCGGGGAAGTGGCGCCGCTGCGCGAGCTTCGCGTCGAGCGCCCAGAACACCTTCACGATGCGCAGGGTGTTCTGCGTGACCGGCTCCGAGAAGTCGCCGCCGGGCGGCGACACGGCCCCGATGACCGTGATCGAGGCCGGCTCGCCGTTCAGCGTCTTCACGCGGCCCGCGCGCTCGTAAAACTCCGAGAGGCGCGCCGCAAGGTAGGCGGGGTACCCCTCCTCGCCCGGCATCTCCTCGAGCCGCGAGGAGATCTCACGCATGGCCTCGGCCCACCTCGATGTCGAGTCGGCCATGAGCGAGACGTCGTAGCCCTGGTCGCGGTAGTACTCCGCGATCGTGATCCCCGTGTACACGGACGCCTCGCGCGCGGCCACCGGCATGTTCGAGGTGTTCGCGATGAGCACGGTGCGCTCCATGAGCGGGCCGCCGGTCTTCGGGTCCTTGAGCTCGGGGAACTCCGTGAGCACCTCGGTCATCTCGTTGCCGCGCTCGCCGCAGCCGATGTACACGACGATCGTCGCGTCCGACCACTTGGCGAGCTGCTGCTGCGTGACGGTCTTGCCCGACCCGAAGGGGCCGGGGATCGCGGCCGTGCCGCCCTTCGCGACGGGGAAGAGGCCGTCGAGGATGCGCTGGCCGGTAAGGAGCGGCACATCGGGCAGTTCCTTCTTTGCGATCGGCCGCGGCCGGCGCACGGGCCACTTGTGCATGAGGCGAAGTGGCGTGCCGTCCTCGAGCTTGCCGATCACGTCGTCGACGGTGTACGTGCCCGACTTCAGCTCCGCGAGCGTGCCGTGGAGAAGCGGGGGCACGAGGACCTTGTGGACAATGTTCGCCGTCTCCTGCACGGTCCCAAGCACCGAACCGCCCTTCACGGCCTCGCCCGCCTTCGCGCTCGCCTTGAACTCCCATTTCTTCGCGTGGTCCAGGCCCGGGGCCGACACGCCGCGCGCGATGAAGTCGCCCATCTTGTCGCGAAGGACCACGAGGGGGCGCTGGACGCCGTCGTAGATTGAGGAGAGGAGCCCGGGGCCGAGCTCGACGGCGAGCGACTGCCCGGTCCCCTGGATCGGCTCGCCGGGCTTGATCCCCGAGGTGTCCTCGTACACCTGGACGACGACCTTGTCGCCCTCGAGCCCGATGACCTCGCCCATGAGCTGCTGCTCGCCCACGAGCACGGTGTCGTACATCCGCGGGTGGATGCCCACGGCCGTCACGACAGGCCCTGATATTCGATACACGGTCCCTCGGTCTTCCGCCATTTTCTCGTACCTCCGTTGTGTTGCTTCGTGTGAGTGGCACTTCTACTTCCAAAGGTCGACACCGACCGCCTGCTTGATCTTCTCCCGCAGGTCGCTGTCCTCCCGCGGGCCCACCGGGATCACGACGGGCCGCACGATGTTCGAAAGCTCCTTTCGCATCGGCGCGGGGAAGCGGGCGAAGTCGTCGCCGTGGAGGACGAGGATCCCGACGTCCCCCGTGCTGATGACCTCCCTCAGGCGCTTTTCCATGTTTTTGGGCTCCTCGACGTCGAAGATGCGCTTGACGCCCGCGAGCCTGAAGCCCAGCGTGAAGTCCGGGTGGCCGACGACGCCGATCTCCATCTGCCGCGCCGTCTTGTCAACCCGCGCCACCGTCTCCCCCCCTAGAGCACCAGTGTCCTTTGGATCACGTCGTCGGCAAGCCCCGAGGTCTTGCCGCGGACAATCGTGCGGATGTTGTCGACCTCGATCCGCTTCGAAAAGATGAACCCCATGATTGGCAAGACGGAGAGCGGGTAGGCCGCGGAGAAGGAGAACGCCCGCTCCGCGAGCCGCTTGTAGAGGGCCGTCTCGACGTCGCGCAGCGACTCGCCTTCCTTGAGGCGCGCGATGCGCTCGCGCAGCGCCTCGTAGTACGAGTACTTCTCGAGGGCCGCAAGGAGTTCGGCCCACGTGAGCGACGCGAGCCTTGCAAGGTCGCCGCGGGGGATCTCGTAGCCGCCCGGGATCATGTGGTCGAGGACCGCCGCAGGGTCGGCCTCGTCGCGCTTCAAGCGCAGGAGCGAGTCGAGGTTCTGGACATCGATCTCCATCCGCACGAGGCGGTTGAAGAGGACCACGGGGATGTCCGTCCCCTGCGCGGCCTTGATCAGGTCGACATAGTAGTTGCGGTCGAGCCCGTCCTCGACCGTGTGGAGGGGCTTGCTCCCGATTTCCGCGACCGTCGCGTGGTACGGGGTCCCCTCGAGGGCGGCGACCGCCTCCTGGAGGTCGCCAAGCGCCATGCGCTTGAAGAGCTCGACCGGCAGCTGGCCGGCCGGCACGAGGGCCTCTTCGACTGCCGTTGCAGGCGCGCCGGAGATCTTGGCCCGAAGGACCGTCTTGATGTTCTCCACGTCGTAGTGGCGCAGGTACGCCACGAGGACGTCACGCGCGCCGGCCTGCGTGATCTTGATCATCGTGCGGTACGTGTTCGCGAGGTTCGCGTTGAGAGCCATCTCGATGAGGTCGATGCCCGCGTAGCGCGTGCCGAGCTCGTCGATCTCGCGCTTGTACTCAGACTCCTGGAGGAGCCGCGCGATCTCCGTGACGGACATGTTGAGCATCTTAGGGTACGTCTCCTTGGGGAAGAGCTTCGCGCGCTTGGCGCGCACGCGGGCCGCCGTGTAGGCGTAGCGCGTCGAGCCTGCCTTGGCCCCCGCTCGCCTCGACAGCTTGAGCCCCACGCGCCTTCTCCCCCTTCCTTCCCCTTCCCTTCCGCACGGCTGCCGCTTGGCGCCTCACGCCAAGCCGCCGAACATCTTCACGTGGACTTCCTTGAGCCGCTTCTCGGTGAGGTCGCGCATCAGGGTCTCGAAGGTCAGGTCGACCTGGACGGTGCCCTCCGCGTTCGAGATCACAAGCCCGCCCGAGCCCGAGAGCGCCCCCTTGAAGTGGAGGCGGCTCGCGATCTTCACGAAGAGCTCGTCCTTTGCGGCGGCCTCGACCTGCGTGCCTTCGCGCTCGAAGTGCGCAAGCAACGCCTTGAGGACCGCCTCGTTGCGCTCCCGGGGCAGGATCTTCAGCTTCTCCTGCGCCAGGTGCAGCACGCGGTCGAGGAGCTCGCGCTCCATCTGGAGTTCCTCGCGCTTGAGCTCGAGCTCCGTCGAGGCCGCTTCCTGCGTCTGGATCCGGACGATCTCGCGCGTTGCGCGCTCGAGCCCCTTGCGGCGGTGCTCTTCGACGGCCTCCTGGGCCCGGGCGACGAGCTTCGCGCGGGCCTCCTGGGCTTCCGCCTCGAGGCGCGTCCGCTCCTCCTGCCCCTTGCGCTGGATCTCCTCCAGCACCTGTTCGAGCGCCATCCGGCCCCTCCTCCCTTGCGCTTGGCTCCCGTCGCTTGACGCGCCCCTTACGACGGGATCTTCAGCCAAAGCAGAATCGAGATGATGAGCCCGAAGATGACGATCGTCTCGGGCAGCACGGTCATGACGATGCCCTTGCCGAACATCTCCGCGTTCTCCGCTGTCGCGCCGACGGCGGCCGCACCGATCTGCGACTCGCCCATTCCAGCACCGACACCGGCCAGGCCCACCGCGAGCCCCGCGCCCACTGCAATCAGTCCCGCTCCAATCGCCTCTTCTCCAGCCATTGTTCTTTCCTCCGTGTTTCCTCAAGACGCTCCTTGGATGAGTTTCAGGGGGCCACGAACTTCGCCTCATGCCCCAACGGCTTGAAGGCCTCGCCGCCGCCCTCGTAGAACTTCGTGAAGAACTCGACGTAGTGGAGGCGAAGAGCGTGCAGGCCCGGCCCTAGGATTCCGAGGAACACGCCGAGCAGGTGCCCGAGCACCGCGAGAGGGACGGCGATGAGGTAGACGCCGGCCGAGCCGTCGGCAAAGGCCCATTCGAGCGGCAGGTTCGCCGTGAGCGCAATCGCCACGCCGGAGAGCCCGATGGCAAGCAGGCGCGAATACGAGAGGATGTTGCCAAGCAGCGACGGGAGCTCGACGGCCCCGACGCCGCCTTCGCCCTTCAGCAGCAGGCCGACGCCGACAAGGAAGGCGACAAGGCCCGCGAGGAAGGAGAGGTCGCCCGCAACCGCCCCCATGTCGCCGCCGCCGAACATCGCGCCCGTGAGCGCGCGGACCCAGAGCACGCCCGACGCGAGGATGAGGAGCCATGAGCCCTTCGCGAAGACCGCGTGGGAAAGCCCGTGCGCGCGCAGCTGGTTCCGGAAGCCCACGAGCATCCCGAAGAAGATGTGGATGATGCCGATCCAAATCGTGACCGACAGGAGGAAGGGCACGCTGTGGAGGCGCGAGATCGGGAAGTAGCCGTCAAAGCCGAGGAGCCCGACAAGGGCCGGCGCGTAGAGGTCGTGCGCCCAGACCTTCACGGGGCCGGGCTCCGAGCCGAAGACCTCGAACCCGAAGAACTCGCCAAAGACGAAGCCGAAGACGAAGGACATGACGCCGCCGAGCCGCAGGAGGCGGCCGACTGCGACGAGGTCGAGGCTCGTCGTGCGGGTGGCGAGGTGGCCAAGGAAGAGGACCGCAAGCCCGTAGCCGATGTCCCCGAGCATGATGCCGAAGAACACGGGGAACACGAGGAACATGAACATCGTGGGGTCCACCTCGTTGTACTTAGGGAGCGAGATGAGCCGCACGAGGAACTCGAAGGCCGAGGCCGCCTTGGGGTTTTCGAGGGCCACGGGGACATCGCGGCTCGCCTGGCCGTCGCCGTGGGCGCCCTGGGCGCCGTGCTGGTCGCCCTGCGGCCCCGCCCCGCCCCCGTGCGGCGCGGGGTCCTGGATTTGAGGGACCTCCTCGTGCTCGATGTGGATGCGCCCGCCGGTCGCCTCCGTGAGTTCCTTGTGGACGGACTCGACCCTCGACGCGGGGACGAATCCCTCAAGGAGGAACGTGTTCGCCGTCTGCGCGCCCCGCAGGGGAGTCTCACACCGCTCGACCTCCATCTCGAGGAGCTCGGCGGCCGCGAGGATGAAGGGCGCGTGCTTCAGCTTGAGTTGCAGGATCTCCTTCGACTTGGCCTCGAGCTTCGGCTCGATCGACTGCGTGAGGGCCGTCTCGGCCGCCTGCACCTCTTCGAAGGCGGCCATCTCGCCCTTCGGGAGGCGGACCTCCTGGAAGCCGTGGTCGAGGAGGACCTTCACGGCCGCGTCGCGGCTCTCCTTGTCGACGAAGACCGCCGCGACTCCCGCGGGGTCCTCCCCGCGGATGACCTCGAGGTGCCGCACGCAGGCCTTGAGCGCGGGCTCGAAGCCCGGGCGAGCGGTCCCCGTGAACACGGCAAGGGCGCCGTACCCGCCAAGGAGGCTCAAGGGCACAGGGATCGACTCGAAGGGGCGCAGCTCCTCGATGTGCGCCCTGAGCTCGCTTGCCTCCGCCTCGAGCTTGGCCTTGTCGTCCGCCGCGCTGATGATCGACATCTCGAGCGCCACGACGGAGGCTTCGACTCGTGCGAGCACATCGGCAGCGCGCGGCAGCTCGGCCGTCGGGCGCGCGCCTTCGAGCCCCAAGGCCGCCTTGAAGGCGCGCAGCTTGATTAGGAGCCCCGAGGCGCGGTCGGCGCCTTCAAGCGGGCTGCCCAGCTTGAACACCTGCTCGCCTTCGGGGGGCGTGTAGTCGCGGATGTGGAGGGCCCGCTGGTCGTAGAGCACGTCGACGACCTTGCGCTCGAGGGACCGCGGGCCCGCGATGACCACGCGCGCCATGGGGGTTGGAAGCAGCATGGGGCCTTGCCTCCCGGGTCACCCGCGCACGTCCAGGGAGCCCTGCGCGTTCAGCGCAGGCCCGACTGGGCCGAGCGCTCGAACTCCTGGACGAGGTACTCGGCGACCTCGCCGACGCGCGCTTCCGCGACCTCACGCTTGCGCCGGATCCGCACGCGGCCGGCCGTGAGCTTCTCGGACTTGTCCCCGTCGATCCGGCGCCTCGCCTCGGCGACCTGGTCAGCGACCTGCTTGTCGACCGCCGCGGACCCCTCGCGCTTCGTCCTTTCGGCCTCCGCTTGGCCGGCGGCGACCGCCATCTGCTTCTTGGCCTGCGCCTCCTCCAGGTCCTTGGCCGCCTTGGCCTCGGCTTCCTTGATGGCTTTCAGCAGCGCCGCTTTGTCCAATGGGCAGTCCTCCGCAAGTCCCTCTGGCAAAGGCAAGCCAGCGGCCCTTGAGACGGGCGGGCAATCTGGTCACCGAATTTAAACGTTCGGCGCGCGCCGCTGGCACGTTGAATCTTGGGGCCTCGCCGTTTGTCCGGCCCATGGGGTTCCCCGCAGCCGGCGGTTGCTCGCGACCGCCCGGCCTCGCCGGCGCCATACGTCGGGGGCCCGATTTGGCTCCCAAACAAAGGTTAAATAGCGTTCTCCCGATCCGCGGGCGTCCAGAACGCGACGTCTGGCCGGGCCATCCAGATAGGCTGGATCGGCAACCCGAATCTGCGACTTTTCCCAGCGGAAAAGGCGCAGCGCGGCGAGCCTGCGGCGCGACAAGGGGGCAACCGGAACGGCGATCCCGGCACCCAAGGGCGACCTCGGCGCCCAGGAATTCAAGGAGTACCTCGAGCGCGGGCTCGAGCCGCCCAACGCGCACAAGGGCGAGGCGCACACGCGGCAGCCTTCCGGCTCGATCGCGGTCTTCTGGATCCTCGTGGGACTCATCCTCACGGCCATGCTCTTCCTCGCGCTTTTCACCGCCGGCCTCTGGTACCAGAACGCGTGGCTCGCGAACCCCGACTACGGCGGCGCCACCGGGCTCACCCAGCAGATGATGGCGTTCTGGATGGGGATGTTCTTCATCGACCTCGCGTTCATCGTCGACCTCTACCGCAAGCACTTCATCCCCGACACGGTGCTCGTGCGCAGGCGGCGCCCGAAGTACATCCCCGGGGAGGACCCGACGAAGAACTGGGACTCCCAGTGGAACCAGCCGAAGTCGAACCGCGTCGAGTGGTACGCCGAGCGCCAGAAGATCCGCCCGACGCTCCCGCCGAGGAGCGAGGGCCCCAAGCAGGAGGCGCGGTAGCGTGGCGCGCCGCTCGGGTCTTGAGAAGGAGCGGCGCCTCGACGAGGCTGCCCCCACCCGCGAGGACGTCATCGAGGAGCGGCGCGACTTCATCAAGAAGGGTGTCTACCTCGCGGGCGCGGGCGCGCTCTTTGCAACAACCGCGGGCTCCGTTGGAGCCTTCATCCCGCCGTACGTGAACCCCTTCGTCGACGGCACCTACGACGTCCTCTTCTCGACGTCGGGCGCGACCTCCGCCTGGGCGAACCCGAAGGAGGGCGACAAAATGAAGGCGTCCGACTTCCCGACACCTGGCCTCGGCGCGCAGGGGATCATCCCCGAACTCGCGATGAACCTCATCGTCGTCTACCTCATCAAGGACAAGGTCGCCTCGTCGATGAAGGGGACGCTCGACTACGGTGCCGGGGGCACGTTCGCGGCCTTCAACGCGAAGTGCAAGCACCTCGGGTGCGGGGCGCTCTGGCGAAACGAGTCGGAGGGCAAGAAGCTCGTCCCGGTGGAGCTCTCGCACGACTTCATCGTTTGTCCCTGCCACTTGGGGACCTATGACATCTACAACTCGGCCAAGGTGATCTTCGGGCCGCCGCCGCAGCCGCTCGACCAGCTCAAGATGCAGATCGTCGAGGGCGACCAGATCCAAGTCAAGTTCACGAAATACAAGTACGGCAAGAATGTGACCGGCGGCCAAGTCTGAGGGGGGATCGCACGACGGCTCGCACGGGGGTCCTCTTCCTCGCGGGCGCCGCCCTCGCCCTTGGGGGCGCGCTCGCGCTCGGGAGCGCGCCCTCCGCCGCCGCGACCTTCGACGTCAGCATCGCGGACTACAGCTTTTCGCCCCAGAACTTGACCGTGCAGGTCGACGACACAGTCACCTGGACAAACAACGGCGCGCAGGGCCACGACGTGAACTTCGAAGCGGGGTTCGGGTCGGGCCTTCCGGGCAGCCTCGCGCAAAACGCCACTTGGTCGTACACCTTCACGCAGGTCGGCGTCTACAAATACCACTGCGTCGCGCACGCGCCCGGGGGCTTCGACCCACCCAACGTGATGATTGGCCGCGTGACGGTCCTCAACACGACGCAGGGGGGCTCCGCGACTTTCACCGCGGCCCCCGCGGGCCCCTTTGGGCCGAATGAGACCGTCGCGTTCTCCGGGCTCGCCACGGACAACTCGAGCGTCCTCAACGTTTTCTGGTGGGTCGACGACATCAACAACTCCCGCCTCGCAACGGTCACGAACGCGTCGGGCAACGACAGCCGCGTGAAGGCCTGGAACTTCACCCTCGACACCTCGGGCCTCACGCCGGGGCCCCACACGGTGTGGGTCGAGACCGAGGACAACCTTACGACGCCTGAGGCGCCGCCGGTCGGCCGACCTTTCGTGATCGAGTCGGTGGCCGCCCCAGCGCCGGTCTCCCCTCCAGCGACCTGGTACGTCGAAATCCGAGGCGTCGACCTCGCCTTCGTCCCCGCCCAACTTGAGATCGCCACCGGCGACACGGTCGTGTTTGTGAACAACGCGTCGTTCACCCACGACGTGGCGATCGAAGGAGGCCCGAGCACCGGCGGCCCGGGGAGCCTCGCGGCCCTGGCGTCCTTTTCCCACACGTTCAACCTGACCGGCACGTTCCGCTTCCGCTGCCAGCTCCACTCGGCCAACTTCGACTCGGGGATGGTCGGCCGAATCGTCGTCATCGACCGCGCCCTGCGGCCCGCCGTGGCGGTCACTTCCGGCCCGCCATCGACGGTTGCGCCGGGCTCCACCCTCGCCCTTGCGGGCTTCGCCCAAGACACCGCGGGCGTCACGGCCGTGTACGTCCAGATCGACGGCACGCCGCCGGCGTCGATCCCCTTCGAGGTCCCCACGGGCGGCGACGCGCGAAACGTCACGTGGGCCTACAACCTCTCGACGTCGGGCCTCGTGGCCGGCACCCACACCGTCCGCGTCACGGCCTCCAACGGCGCGCACAACTCGACGGTCACCACGATCAGCTTCCTCGTTGCGGCCGCAGGCGGAGGGCCGACGACCCCCGGCGGCAACCCCTTCGGCGACACCTTCGTCTTCGAGGACATCCTGTCGAAGTACTTCTGGCTCATCGTCGGGGTCACCGTCATCCTCCTGGCCGTCGTCATGATGTTCCTCTCGTACTCGGGCAAGCTCCAGAACTACTACATCGTGCTCCTCACGGCGCTCGACGAGCGCCACCGGTTCTTCGCGTTCACAAGGCCCACGCGCGAGTTCCTCTACACGATCCAGCGCCAGATGCCCCGCACGCACACGGAGCGCTACAACCTCAAGGTCATCTGGTATTGGTACCCCTTGTATTGCCTCGGCGGCCTGTCGTTTGCCGCGTTCATCATCGAGACGATCACCGGCATCATCCTCGGGTTCTACTACATCCCCGAAGGGACCGGCTCCAACGAAGGCCTCCCCTCCCCGGCCTACCAGTCCATGGAGACGATCATGACTCGCGTCACTTTCGGTTACATCTTCCGCGCGCTCCACCACTGGGGGGCCCACATGATGGTCGCCGCGGTGTTCCTCCACATGATGCGCGTCTACTTCGTGGGCGCTTACAAGAACCCCCGGGAGCTCAACTGGCTGCTTGGCGTCGTCTTGCTCACCGTCACGCTGCTGTTTGGCTACACCGGGTACCTCCTCCCGTGGGACCAGCTGGCCTTCTGGGCCGGTCAGATCGGCCTCGAGATGGCCAACACGATCCCCGTGATCGGCGAGATCATCGGCAACATGCTCTTCGGCGGGCCCGAGCTCTCGGCCGCCACGGTCATACGCATGTATTACCTGCACGTTTTCGTGCTGCCGCTTGTGGGCGGGGCCCTCATGGTCCTGCACATGGGCATTGTCTGGATGCAGGGAGTCGCCGAGCCGCATTAGGGGGGAGCGCAAACGAGCCTGACCGACCTCACCGTCAAGTACCTCGAGTTCCGCGAGAGGGTCGACGAGCAGTTTGCCAAGGCGAAGGTCAAGCACTGGGAGAAGCTCGAGATGGTCCCCTTCATGCCCCACGAAGTCCTGCGGGACACGGTGATCCTGTGCTTCATGATGGCGATCCTCTTCTTCCTTTCCGCCTTCGCCTCGCCGCCGCTCCACCCGAACGCGAGCAAGCTCGTCACGCCGGACAACCTGATGCCGGACTGGTACCTGCTCTGGTCGTTTGGCCTCCTTAAGATCTCGGACGTCGACATCGTGATCCTCGGCGTGCCCATCATGGCGGCGAAGACCTTCGGCGTCGTCCTCAACGGCGTGATCATGGGGCCCCTCTTCATGGTCCCGTTCCTCGACCCCAAGGGGCGCGAGAAGCGGCCGGTGGAGCAGCCGGGGCTTGCGGCGGCAGGCGTCGCGGGGCTCATCGCCGTCTTTTTCCTCTCGGTCTACTCGATCAACCAGCTCATGTACGAATACTACCGGATGTCCCCCGACACGCTCAAGGCTCTCACGATCTGGGGCACGGTCGTGGGCGGCGCGTTCACGTACGGCGCGCTGAAGTACGTGCAGACACGCGGCGGCTACTCGTACGAGCTCAACAAGTGCTACGGCTGCCACCGGTGCGCGGACATCTGCCCCGACCACAAGGTGCGCGACTTCACGACCCTCAACCTCGTCTACAACACGTGGCAGGACTCCTGCGACGACTACGACACGTGCCTCTCCTGCGGCCTGTGCTGGCAGGTGTGCCCGCTCGAGGTCGACTACGAGTCCTTCCTCCTCAAGATCCGCAGCGATGGGTCGCGCGGGTACCCGGGCCGGCCGGCCTGCGAGGGGATCGTCCACGACGTCACGGACCTTGAGTCCCAAGTCCCCATCGCGCCCCGCGAGTGGGACACGTCGAAGAAGGTCGGCTACTGGCCGGGGTGCCTCAAGCGCATCGAGTATTTCATGCGAATCAACGTGGACTACGGCGAGATCCAGGACGCGGCCGTGAAGTTGCTCCAGGAGGTCGGGATGGACCCGGTCGTGCTCGACCTCAAGTGCGTGGGGCACGACCAGCTCTGGCAGGGGCACGTGGAGGTCTTCGACCGCCTCAAGGAGTACAACACGCGTGAGATCCTGCGCTCGGACGTCAAGAAGATCGTGTGCACCTGCGCGGAGTGCCACCGGACGCTTGCCAAGGACTACCCGGAGATCATCGAGAAGGGCATCGTGGTCGAGCACATCGCCCAGACCCTTGCGGGCAAGGACCTCGACCTTCGGGTCGAGTCGCCGGACGGCAAGCCGCTCACCGTCACGTTCCACGACCCCTGCCGCCTCTCGAGGCACATGGGGATCATCAACGAGCCGCGCGAGGTCCTCGGCAAGGTCAAGGGCACGCGCGTTGTCGAGATGCGCGAGAACCGCGAGCTTGGGCCCTGCTGCGGGATTTCGTCGATGGTGAACTGCAACGACCAGACGAAGGCCCTGCGGGTTTTCCGAATGGAGCAGGCCCTCGAGACGAAAGCCGACGTGATGCTAACGGCGTGCACGAAGTGCCTCGCGCACTTCAACTGCCTGAAGCCCGAGAGCGACCGGTACAACTTCGAGGTCATGGACTACGCGGTCTTCCTCGCGCGCGCGCTGCCCGCGGGCAAGCTGCGCGCGGTGAAGAAGGCCGCCGCTCCGGCGGTCGCGCCGGCCGCGGGGACGGCAGCCTCCCCGCCGGCGGCACCTAAGGCGTGAGCCCATCTATGGGGACCTGGAGGGGGCAAGATGGGTCGGAAAGGCGCGGAGGACGTCGCGGTGCTCGGCGGGGGCGTGGCCGGGATGAAGGCCGCGCTCGACCTGGCCGCGATGGGCCGCAAGGTCACGCTCATCGACGCCTCACCCTCCCTTGGCGGCAAGGCCGTGCGCGGGATCCTCGACGACAAGTTCTCGAAGCGCGACGCGACGCTCGACAACATCTCGACGCTCATGATGGACGTCGAGTGGAACAAGAACATCAAGGTCTTGACGCAGACGACCGTGAAGGCGGCCTCGAAGGACGACAAGACGAAGACCTACAAGCTGAAGCTCCAGACGAAGGCGCGGCACGTCTACGACGTGTGCACGGCCTGCCAGCTCTGCGTCGACCCGTGCCCCGTCACGGTGCCGAACGAATACAGCGAAGGGGTGGGGTCGAGGAAGGCGATTTTCCTCCCGTACTTCTACTCCTCGCCGCGCCTCTACGTGATCGACGAGGGCACGTGCCTCTGGTACAAGGACAAGTCGTGCCGCAAGTGCGAGGAGGTGTGCCCCGTCGACGCAATCCGTTTCGAGGCGGACCAGAAGGACGCCGAGTCGGAGGTTGCTTTTGACGCTGTCGTCGTGGCGATGGGGGCGTCCCCTCTCGGCCTTGGCGAGTTCCCGCAGTTTGGAGGGGGCAAGCTCCCGGGCGTCCTTTCGCTGGCTCAAGCCCAGCGGCTCCTCGACCCCGCGGGCCCCACGGGGGGCGAGTTCCGCATCGCGCCGGGGGAACCGGTCACGGCGCTCAGCGTTGGCGCGCACCACGGCGCGGGCGCCTCGGGGAAGGCACACGCGAAACAGGGGGAGCGCCCGAAAGCCGTCGCGTTCATCCAGGCGAAGGGCGGGGGCGCGGCCTGGGCCGAAAACGGCCACGTGACCCTGCGGTGGGCCATCGAGGCTTTGAGGGCGGTTGCGGCCGACAGCCCCGGTATCAAAGGGCACCTCTTTCATGACAGGGAGGCGGGCGCCGGGATGAAGGGGCAGATCATCGGCATCCAGAAGCAGCTGCAGGTCGCCACCTACGACGTGGAGCCCCTGAGGGTCGAATCGAAGGCCGGCAAGGTCACGGTCACGTACGCTGCGGCCGACGGCGAAAAGACCCTCGAAGTCGACGCTGCGGTGGTTGCCACGCCCGTCGCGCCGCCCGAGGGCCTGAAGGCGCTCGCCCAGCAGCTTGGGATCAAGCTCGACGAGTTCGGCTTTGCCGTTCCCGAAGGCCGCGTCCAGGTCGCGGGGCCCGCGAAGGGCCCCATGACGCTCGACGAAGTCTTCGAGGACGCGTCGAACACCGTCGCGCGGCTCCTCACCACGCTCGCGAGGACCTGAGGGGGGAGGGAAGAACCGATGGCCGAGGCACCGACGGGCCCCCGAGTGGGCGTCTTCTTTTGCCGCTGCGACGGCGCCGTCTCGGACTATGTGGACCTCGACGCGGCCGCGAAGCGGATCGCGGAGAGCGACCCGAATGTCGTCCACGTGCGCGTCTTCAACAACCTCTGCAAGAAGGAAGACCCCGAGGCGCTCAAGGCCGACATCGCCAAGCTCGGGATCGACCGCGTCGTCGTGGGCGCCTGCGCCTGCTGCTCGCTCGAGCACCACTGCTCGACCTGCCACCTCCAGCGCGACCGGTGCCGCGAGAACGTCACGGTGGGCTCGGCGGTCGAGCGCTCCCTCTACGAGTTCGTGTCGATCCGCGAGCACTGCGCGTGGGTGCACAAGGACTCCCGCGAGGACGCGGCCCTCTCGCTCGACCGGATGGTCTCGCTGGCCTCGGCCAAGGCCGCGATGCTTGAGCCCTTTGACAAGATCAAGACCTCCTCGGCGAAGAGCGTGCTCGTCGCCGGCGCGGGGGCAAGCGGGATCACGGCGGCCCTCACGCTCGCGGACCTCGGGTTCGACGTGAAGCTTGCCGAGTCCTCCTTCGACATCGACGGGTGGGTCGACGAAAGGGCCGCGAAGACGATCCTCGTGAGCCAGGCCCAGGTGAGCCTAAAGGACGCCGTAAAGCTCGTGAAGACGCACCCCAAGGTGAAGGTGTTCAACTCGACGAAGATCATCGGCGTCGAAGGCTCCGTCGGCAAGTTCGAAGTGACCTTTGACCGCGACGGGTTCAAGGGCGCCCTCACGGTCGGCACGATCCTCGTGGCCGACGACGCGAAGTCCACGGGCGGCAAGGGGAAGGCCGAGACCTTCCAGGTCAAGCTCCCGCCGCAGGACGGCTACTTCAAGACGAAGAGCTCGAAGGAGTTCGAGGGCGAGGTCGTCCAGGGCTCGATCGCGGCCTCGCGGGTCGGCACGATCCTCTCGCAGGGCGGCGTCGAGATCCAGCCGTGGGTCGCCGAGATCGTCGACGAGAACTGCATCGGCTGCAAGCGGTGCGACGTGTGCCCCTTCGGCGCGATCGGGTTCAAGGAGACCTACGTCGACCTCTCGCACCTCTCCGTCGAGAACCTGTCCTTCAAGTCGCAGAAGGCGACCGTCGACCCGGCGCTTTGCACGGGCTGCGGGATGTGCGCGATGGAGTGCACGTGCCTCGCAATCGAGATGGTGAACCTCACGGACAGCCAGATGGAAGCGATGGCGAAAGCCTTCATGCGGACAAGGTAGGGAGGGGAAGGGTTGGCCGACTTCATCCAGCGCGGGCAGCAGAACCCGCCGGGCCAGGGCGGGCTTCCCCCCGATTCGCAGAAGGCGCTCAAGGAGGCCACGGTCACGGAGGCGGTGGCCGGGAAGGACCTCGGCAAGCCCCAGCAAAGGGGTGATTTCCAGCCGCGCGTGGCGGCGATCTGCTGCAACTGGTGCACGTGGTCGTCGCTCGACGAGGCCGGGGTGGGGGGCCACAAGTTCCCGCCCGAGGTCGCGGTGATCCGGACCCTTTGCTCGGCGCGCATCGAGCCGCGAAACGTGATTAACATGTTTCGCGAGGGCCTAGACGGGGTCTTCGTAGGCGCCTGTGACAAGGGGTCCTGCCATTACCTCTCGGGCACAAACCTCGCGCAGAAGGAGCTCGGCCAGCTCATGGAAGTCCTCTCGTCGCCGTCGATCGGCTTTCGGGGCCGGCTCAAGATCGGCTTCTTCGTGGGGCGCGAGGGCCCGCTCTTTGCCCGGGCGCTCAGCGAGTTCACGGAGGACGTGCGCAAGATGGGCCCTTCCCCGATGAACCTGAACCCGAGCTACCGCTCGAAAACTGAGCCGAAGACGGGGGCGCCCGCCGCCCCCAAGCCCGCCGAGGAGCCCAAGCTCGTGAAGATCGAGGACGTGTGAGCTTGCCTGAAACGCGCTACCAGGTGCCGGTCACGAAGTACCGGCAGATCGTGTTCGCCGCGAAGGTGGCGGCCGTCGGGATTTTCGCCGTAGGCATCGAGTTCTTCACGCGGAGGGAGATCGGGCTCGCGCTGATCCTCTGGGCCGTCGCGGTCGCGATGTCGCTATGGCCGGTGAAGATCGACATCACGGCCGACGAAGCGATCCCCGAGGGCAAGCCCGGCGAGCAGGCCGCGATGCACCCGCTTGAGGAGATCTGAAGCGAGGCTACGACCTGGTCAGGCCAGCCTTGTGAGGATCCCGTCAAACCCCTTGTCGAAGCTAACGATTTGTTCGATCCGCTCGGCCTTTGCCAGGGCCACTGAAGTGCAATCGGTGAAGCTAAGTCCACGCCCCACACCGAGGACCGCGTAGAGGTCGAGGGCGTGCGCGAAGACCTCTTGGTCCATCCAAATGATCTCGAACCACGGTTCCACATTGCGTCCCAGGATCTCATCCAAGAGATGCTCAAGGTTCCGCGCAGAGCGCGTTTTTCGCGAGAAAAAATTCAGAACCTCAGCGACTAGATAATCCGAGATGTAGGGCCGTCCGTGGATTCCGCCGACAATCTCGGGAAAGAGAGCTCGTGCACGCTTGTGATTCGCGTCGCCCTCCGAATGGAGAGCAATCAGGTATCCCGCGTCGAGGAGCAGTGTCAAGGAGTCACCCACGCCGGCGCCCCGGGGGCTTGCCCTGCCCATGTATGGCCTCTTCCGAATAGAGCTCGCGATCGATGTCTTCCTCCGAGGTGGGGCCTATGTCAAAGGTGAGGCTGAGGATTCGCTTTCTTGCCGCTTCGGAAAGCGGCATGAATACCCTGGAAGTGGCCGAGGTAACACGACCAGGGTCATTCTCGCCAATGGAGGTTAGCGCATCAACGAGCTCCTGCAGCGTCATCTTGCGACCGTACCTGGACGCGAGGTGGGCCTGCAATCGATCGAGCCGCCGCTTCGTGTCCTCGCGGACCTTCACCGAGACCGCCATGGATTTCAGGTGGAATTTTCCACCATATAAGGTTTCCCCGATACCCATCGCTCGTGCGTCACGCCCTCACGGCAAGGGCTAAGGGGGAGACTCCCTGATCGCACCTGTGGAAGGCCCCGTCCCCTTCCTTGCCGCACTCGGACTCATCGCGCTCCTCGAGCTTGGCGACAAGACGCAGCTTGCCACGATTTCGCTGGCCTCCCGCCACCCGTGGAAGCCCGTCTTTGCCGGCGCGTCGCTGGGGCTCGTCGCCGCGACCTCGATCGGGGTGGCCGCGGGCGCGGCCCTGGCGGTTGGCCTTGCGGCACAGCTAATGTGGGTGAAACTCGCGGGCGGCGCGCTCTTCATCGCGCTCGGAGTTTGGGGGTACTTCCGGCAAGAGGAAAAATCGGAGGCCGCCACCGATTCGCGGAGCGCTTTCGCGCAGTCTTTCCTCCTTAACTTCCTGGCCGAAATGGGCGACAAGACGCAGATTGCCGTGCTCGTTTTGGCCGCCACGGAGACGGCGCCAATCTCCGTGTTCGCGGGGGCTTCCGCGGCGCTCGTGCTTGTCGCGGCGAGCTCGGTGTTCATTGGCGCGCAACTCTCCCGAAGGCTGACCGAAAAGACCGTCCGGACCCTGTCGGCCGCGCTCTTTGTGGCGGCGGGCGCATTCCTCATCGCGGAGGCGCTCTTCGGCTCGTAGCCTCCAAGCGCCTACGCGGGTTTGCGCCGCGACCTCCGGAAGAACCAAATCGTGGCCGCCGCGCCGACGGACACGAGGAGCAGCACAATTTGCAGGGGTCCTTGGGCTGCTTCACCCGTGACCGCCTGCGGCTGGCGCACGAGTTCGACGACCCCCAGGTCCGTGACGTTGCGCGCCGCAACGACCGCGTCGAACGTGCGGGGCACGAACCCGGGTGCCGAGACGGTAACCCGGTACGTCCCCGGCGCGAGCCGGATGTCGAAAGGGCCTGCTCCCGCATAAGGGAGGCTTGCGTTTCCCACTTGGATTGTAGCGGCCGGGAGCGGCCGGCCGTCTGCGTCGGCCACCGAAATGCGCAGGGTCCCGTTCAAGCGCACGTCGAGCGTGCCCGTTACCGGCCGGGACTCGCGCCCCGCACCGTCGGTTGCGGTCAACCTGAAATGATATTCCCCCTCCGCGTCAGGCGTGAAGAGCGCACGATCTGAAGGCGCCGCCCCGCCGTCCCCCCACGGCCGGAACGGCCCATCGCCGTCGGCGCGCTCGATTTGGTACGAGCAGCAGAAACTGCCACCCGTGTCGCTCGCGTTCCACCGGACCCAGTACTCGGCGGCCGTCGCGTTGGCCGGGAGGTTCTCGAAACGGGCGGTCGGCGCGTTCAGATCCACCTTCACGAGGGCGCTTCGGACCTCTTCGGCGTTGGCCACGCCGTCGACCGCGTAATATTCGAGTAGGGTTACTCCCTCGGCATCGACGGCCACGGCTTCTTCCGTGGCGGCCCCCGCGCTCGACCCGCTGCGCCAGGGACCTGAGTCCACGCGCCAGAACAGCGTGACGCCGTAGTCGCTTGCATCCGCTGCATGGAGCCTTGCCGTCACGGGGCCGAGGAACCAGCCGCCCTCGCCTGGGACCCCATCGAGCGTGATTGTGGTCACTGGCGCGGTGCCGTCGGCGGTGAGGTTCACGACCATGTAACGGTCGACATCGACGGAAAGGCGTGCGCCGCCGCCGCCCGCCAGCGACGCGTTGAAGGAGTGAGGCGAAAAAGCAAGAATCGAGCCTCCGGCGAAAACGTTTTTTGCCATCACCGTGAAGGTGCGCGTCGAACCGTCGGCCCCAGTGCCTTCGGACGCCACGAGCCCGCCCTGCGCATCCCCCACGGTCACGGTCGCGCCGGGAACTGCGGTGCCGGCCTCGCTCCACACGACCACGCTGAGGTTCCACGCGACGTCCACGCGCGCGGCATCGAGAACAAAGGGGGCCGCGAAGGTCGAATTGAGGAGGTACGCGTAGGATCGCTCCGAGGCGGCGACGCGGGCCACCGCCGCATCGGCAGCCACCGCGATGAACGTCCCCGAGGCAGTTCCGTTGAGGGCGACCGCGTCACCGGGAGACCTCTCGAGCACGCCGTCCACGAAGAGAGCGACGGTCCAGCCCTGGAGAACGACCTGCGAGACGGCGTTGCCGGCAAACCGCACACCGACCACGGTCAGGTTCCCGACGTCGACCGCGGTGAGCCCGAAGGCCCCGTTGTCGTAGAACTCGGCGCGGTCAAGCGTCACGACCGAGACGCGCGCCAAGTCCACTCCGCGCCCGAGCCCGTTGTAGACCAACGCGCCGTCGACCCGTAGTTCGTCGAGATCCTCCGCGGCAAGGCCGGACCCCGAGTTGCCGTAGACGTGCAGGTCGTCGATGGAGGCGCGCCCACCGCCTTGAAGCCGCAAGCCGAAGCCCGAGTTGCCCGCCACCGATGTGTGGGTGAGGGCCGCGACGCAGCTTTCCAGCAGCAAGCCGCCCTGGAGGTTCTCGTACACCTCGCTCGTGGCCAGCGCGAGGTCATCGACGTTCGAGAACCGCGCGCCGACCCCGCCATTCCCGCGCGCCAGCAGGCGCTCGCCCCGGACCCAGGGGACGCCGAGGACCTCGAGGCCGACGCCTGCCGAGTTCTCGACGGTCAGGTTGAAGAAGGTGAGGCTCTGCACGGCGAGGCGCGGCCCCGCGTCATTGTTGCTGTAGTTCACGTCCGACAGTTCGGCGAGGGAGCCGAAGGCCTCGAGGGGCCTCGAGAAGCCGACAAAAGTCGAATTGCGGACCGCGAGGAAGTCCGTCGACCCGCGGATCGCGGAGGCATAGAGCCCCCGGCCCGACCCGGCGAAGGACGAGGCCAGGATTTCCACGGAGGCTGCGGTGCTCATCTCGAAGGTGTAGGGCACCGATGCGTTTGTCGAATCGAAGGTGACACGGTCAAGCACGGCCCGCGCCCCGGCGAGGAGTTCGAAGAGCGGTGGGGTGGAGAGCGCCACCTGCCGCGGCCCCGGGTCGAAGTGGAAGGCCGCGCGGCGCGCGACGAAGGACGCCCCGGGGCTCACGAGGAGGTCGCCCGTGAACCGGGTTTGGCCATCCGTGAACGACGCGGCCACCTCGACGTGCCAATCGAGCCGGACATTTGCCCCGGGCGCGATTCCATCGCCCTGATTGGCGGAGATGTTGCCGTCGGTGAGAGTCGCGCCGGCCGCGTCCATGCGAAGGCCGGCTCCGGCGTTTTGCGCGAGGGTCAGGTTTCGAAGGACCGCCCCCTGCGAAGTCCCGTCGACCGAGACGCCGTCGCCCCCGCTCATCGAGACATCGCAGTCCACAAGCGTGGCGCCCGGGCTGTTGAGGATCGCAACCCCGCCTTGGCCGCCGCTTACGCGCAGCCGCGTGAGGGTCACGGGCCCCGTCGCGTTGACCACCGTGACCCCCCACGAGGACGCGCCGAGCGCGAGGCCGTCCGAGAGCTCGATATCCCCACTCTGGGCGACAATCACGCCGTCCGAGCCCCCCGCCCCAGAGGCGTTGAAGGACGAGACGTAAACCCGGCTCGAGCCGAGGATCGCGAGGCCCACGCCGTAGGCCCCGCTTACGTCGGCGCCGCCCACCCACGCGTCGGTGACATTGTAGAAACCAAGCGCCGTGCCCGCCGTAACCCCTTGGAGGTCGGCCCAGGGGAGGTCAATTTGCGAAGTGCTGGTGACGGCAAGCCCCTGCCGACAGCCGCCAATCACGAATCGGTCAATGAACACGGTCCCGGAGTCCCCAATGGCGCCCGCAGCGTCGCAACGGCCGGAGTAGTTCCAGTCCAAGAGCGTGAACCGAAACACCGAGGTGAGCCGTAGGAACACGTCCGGATTTGAGTCCGGAGCCGCCCGGAACGAAACGTTCTGGACAACCATGTCGGTAGAGTACAGGGCGTTCAGCCCAACAAGCCCGAATTCCACAACGCTGTCTTTTACGAGCACCTCGCTCGCGGTGACGAACGTGAGCCCGGTTCCGTTCCCCTCAACCGTGAGGCGGGAGACCGTGAGCCCTCGGTCGCCGAAGAAGCGCAGCCCCGCCTGGCGGACGCTCACGGAAACATTCCGGACAAACACGGGCGCGCTGTCCCGGAACTCGACCCCGATGGAAGCGTTTCCCGTGGAATTCCCGAATTCGACGAGTTGACAGCCGACGAACAGGAAGGCCACGGGCGCATCGCCTTGGACGGAGGCCTCGTTGAGGCGGGCCCAGGTGAAATCCGCAAGGAGCACCCCGCCCCCCACGCGCTCCCCGCGCACACGATTCAGGATGAGCCACCCGGGGCCATCCGCCGTGATGAGGGCGCTGGCGTCACGGACCGTGACGTCCTCGGCCACGAGGTCGTCGACCCCCTCCGCGAGAATCCCGCTGAGCGGCTGGAACTGCCCGAGGGTCGCATTTCCCTCCACGAGGAGCCGTTGCACCGTTATGTTCGACCCATTCCGGATGGCGATGGCGGTCCCCAGGGAGGGCCATGCGGCGAGGCCCGGCATGGCAAACGACGGGCCCACGGTGAGGTCGTTCACCTCCGTGTAATATTCGCCGAGGAGTTGCACGCCCGCGACCATCGCCGTGATGTTGACGCGCTCGACGCGGTTTTGCACGCCGCCGCGCATGATGATCGGCAGCGCGACGCCTGCGAAGCTCGTGTCATTGATGGTGCCCCCGGTCACGTTGTTGAACACGACCGCCGCCCGGAGGCCGTCAAGGGCCGCGACCGCGCCTCCACGGCCAGCGGGCCCAATGAACGTGGACCCGGAGATTGTCACTTGGGAACGGTTGAACTCCAAGCCGGGGTACCCGCCTTCCCCGAGGTACTCACCCCGCGAATTCAGCATGGTGAAACGGGCCCCGTTACCGAAAGTCGAGTAGCTCCCGTTGCCCGAGGCGCCAAGGACGCTCGCGTCGGCCGTCGTCGAGGCCAGGCCGTCCGCGTCGGCGAGCGAAACGGTTCCGCTGGCCCAGATTCCAAACGGCGCCGTCCCGTTCACATAGGGGTCGGTGCCGAACAGGAGCGAGGAATTCACGAGGGTGAGGGTCCCCGTAACAAAAGCCCGGCCGAGGACATCGAGGCTCGAGTTGACCGCAAGGCTCGTCCCTGTTGTGTTGAAGAAACCCGAGGTGACGCCGGGCCCGTACCTCGCCCCATCATCGCCCGAGATGTTGAAGGTCGAGTCGGACATGTTGAAGCGGCCCGCGACGTTGACTGCGTGGTAGGCGCGCAGGGTCGACCGGTTGAGGACCAGGTTCGCGTTGGCGCCAACACGCACGTCGCCGGGGTAAAAGAGGCCTAGCACCGGGGCAAAGGGCGGGTCGGGGAACGGACGGCCGCGCACGAGGAGCGTGCTGTCCTCCAACGTGAGGTTCCCGAGCACCGTGACGTCTCCAAGCACGGTCACCGTCTCGTTGGAGACCACTTCCGTGGTCCCGGCCCCAATCGTCCAGTCGCCGGCGCCACCATAGGACGAGGCGAGGGCCCCGCCTTGGCCGAATGCGAGGACGCAGACCATACCGAGGAGGGCCGAAAGCCCGAGCAAGCCGGCAGCGCGCCAGGCGCCGCTTCGATCCACTCTCCTTGAGATTGCACGGCCCCCGGTAGGCGCCTCGAAGACCCCCGCGCGCGCTAAAAGGGCTTCGAATTCATCCCGGCAAGGCCCTGCACCCTCCGGTAAACTCTCACCGGCGCCCGCGCGCCCGCGGCGCCGCCGCGCGTATCGCCTTCTCGTGCTCGTGCATGCGCACGGCCAGCGCGACCTCGCTTGCCGACCGCTCGATGAGCGACCGTGCCGTGTCGACTTTCTTGCGCACGGGCACGATGGCGTCCGGGAGGGAAATCGCGGCGATCGCGGAAAAGGCCTCGTCCATCGCATCGAGGTGGCGTTCCGCCTCCTTGATGCGGCCGTGGCGGATCGCGCCCACAAGCTGCCTCCGGAACTCCCCGATCGCGTCGGCGACGCCCAGGATGAACGAGGCGGGGGTTACGGAAATCTCATCGTAGGTGGGGATTGGCTCGCCCTGCGAATGCGCAAGGAGCACATAGGCCTCCGCAAGCTCCTGGAGCGGCGTCTCCATCATGCCCGACTCGTAGAGATCCGCGTGCCCTTCGAGCCGGCGCTTGAGCGCCTTGGAGTGTGCGGAGGCAAGCGCGAGCTGTTCGCGTGCTACCTCGACGCCTTTGGCCGTGCGGGGAACGCCGCCGCGCAGGACAGTTGAGGCCGCCCGCTGGATCTCCCGCGAGTCACGGAAGGCTTCCTCACGCAACCGGTCCTTGGCTTTGAGGACGCGCTCGGCGTGCGCGACGGCCTCGGCGAGAGTCCGTTTCTTCCCTTTGGCCATGCGGCAATTGCATCGGGTACCCGTCTAAAAAGCCGACGCCCGTTGCGTCCAGCGGGCCGGCCACGCGGCTCCCCTGCGGAGCTATTCTCGATTTCCACGGACCTTTTGTGTGTCGCGCGGCGGTACCTGGCCGGTTGCCTCGCGCCTCCGCGTGCCTCGGGTGTCCCCCTCAAGCCTATGGACCGCCTCCCGAAAGAGCTCCCCAACGCCTTCGCCACTGGCGTTTCCGGAAAACTCGCGTTCCTCGACCAACCCGAGCGCCGCATCGAGGTACCCGAGAATTTGGACGCGCGGGGATTCTGAACGCGTCCTGAAGAGGGGCCGTTTTCCCCTGCCTACTCGATCGACAAGCCCCTGGCGTTCCAGCTCTTCGATCATCCGATTCGTCGTCATCCGGTAAAGGCCCGCTTCCCTGGCGAGCTCTGCCCGCGTATAATCAAGCCCGCTGAGGCGCACGAGGGCCTCGAGCACGCGGACGCGTGGCGAGTCCCCGAGGACGGCGGTCAAGGAAGCCATGGAGTCGTAGTGTAACATTCTGATACTTCAAGCTTTCGTGAGAGTCTAGTGATTACTATCAGGATCGGCTTTTGACCCCTGCGAGGCACGCCGTGCCTCATGGCCCGCCATCCGCACGCCTGTGAGGCGCTCCGCCTGTCGAGTCTCCTAACGGATGGCGAGCTCCTCGTGCTGATGGCGTCCCAGCGCGTGGCGAAGAGCGGAGCTTCGTACCGGGTGTTCTCTCGCTCCGACCTGGAAAAGCCCTCCGTCCTTCGCCCTCTCTTCGTACTGCGGGAGGCCCTGCCCCAATGCTTGGCTGGGCTCGTCAGAAAAGGCATGCTCGTGCGGCGGGGCCGCCAGGGGTTCGAAGCGACGACGCCGGGAAACACGGTGAAACACACCTTCAACGAGGCCGCCCACAGTTTGCTCCTGGGTCCGGCGGGCGCCGCGCTGCGGGATCGCAGGCACGAATGGCGAGCGGTGCTAAGAGACGAGGTGCAGCGTATTTGCCGGCATCAATGAAGCTCTGTCCGCGCCCGAACGAAGTTCCAGGCCCTGCGCTTTGCGAAGCGAAGTCTCTGGCCATGGCGCTGAACGGACGGCTTTATACGAGCCTTCCCCGATCGTTTTGCGCCTCCCCATGCCCGACGAAGTCGATGTCCTCGTGGTTGGTGGCGGCCCCATCGGCTGCTACACGGCTTCCCAGATTGCCCGCAAGGGCCACCGCGTCCTCATCGTGGAGGAGCACGCGGAGATCGGCCGACCCATCCAGTGCGGCGGGTGCATCACGCCG
>Ga0209342_10000291_pt1 | contig 56073 bp, 56 predicted proteins | sample RifCSP16_2_FD_184023 | JGI IMG/M metagenome (GOLD analysis project Ga0209342, IMG submission 184023) | Soil microbial communities from Rifle, Colorado - Rifle CSP2_sed 16_2 (SPAdes) (version 2) | ecosystem: Environmental > Terrestrial > Deep subsurface > Rock core/Sediment | place: Rifle... | reverse complement strand
GAGACGCTCGGCTACTACGGGCAGGCGATCAGCGGGCATCTGGAGCTGATGGCCGCGGCGCGCCCGGTGGAGTCCTGGCTCGCCGAGCCTGCGACCGGGCCGGAGCTGCGCGCGAAGCTCGAGACCGCGCAGCGCGTGCGCGCGTTTGCCTCGGCGAGCCTCGGTCTTCCCGACAACGGCAGCTACGCCGCCTATGCCGAGCTCGGCCGGCCGTTCGCGGTGTGGAACGTCTACGCGGCGCCCGAGTTCTCGGTCGAGCCGAAAAGCGAGTGCTTCCCGTTCGCCGGGTGCGTGAGCTATCGCGGATTCTTTTCCGAGGCGCGCGCGAGGGAGCACGCCGCGCGGCTGCGCGCCGAGGGGCTGGAGGTCTTCGTCGGCGGAGTTCCCGCCTATTCGACGCTCGGCAAGTTCGACGATCCGCTCCTCTCGACCTTCATCCGCCGGCCCGACGAGCAGATCGCGCGCCTGATCTTTCACGAGCTTGCGCACCAACTCGTCTACGTGCGCGACGACACGACGTTCAACGAGTCGTTCGCGGTGGCGGTGGAGGAGGAGGGCGTGCGGCGCTGGCTGGAAGCCGAAGGGCGCGGGCGCGAGGCTGCGGCGTGGCGCGAGGCGCGGGCGCGACGGCGCGAGTTCGCGGCGCAGGTGGCCGAGACGCGCTCGCGCCTTGCGGCGCTTTACCGCCAGCGCCTGGCACCGGAAGCGATGCGCGGGCAAAAGCACATCGAGTTCGAGCGCTTGCGCGCCGGCCGCGAAGCGCTCGTGCCCGTCGCAGCGAACAACGCATGGCTTGCCTCGGTGGCCGTCTACACCCGGCTCGTGCCGGCGTTCGAGCGGATGCTCGCCGCCTCGGGCGGTGACCTGGCCGCGTTCTACGCCCGGGTGAAGGAGGTCGCTTCACTCGAGCCGCAAGCGCGCGCCGCGGCCCTACGATAGCGGGATGTCGACGATCTTGCGATACGCGGGTCGCGCGCGCAGGCGCTCGAACCATGCCTCGAGGTTCGGCTGCGAGGGCCGCGCGATCGGCAGCCGCATCCAGAGCTGCACGTGGCAGCCGATCGGAACGTCGCCCATCGTGAATGCTTGACCGGCGACGTACTGCTTGCCGGCGAGCGCGGCGTCGAGGATGGCGAGCTGCTCGGCGGCTTTTGCGCGCGACGCCTCGATCGCCTGCATGTCGCGTTTGTCGGGCGGGGTGCGCAGCAGCCCCCAGAACACCGGCCGGATCGAGGCCCACGGCGTCATCGCCCAGTCCATCCAGCGGTCGGCATCGGCGCGCGCGCGCGGATCCGAGGGCCACAGCGTGCCGGCGCCGTGCTTGGCCGCGAGGTAGCGCACGATCGCGTGCGATTCCCACAGCACGAAGCCGTCGTCCTCGATCGTCGGCACCAGGCCGTTCGGATTCATCCTGCGGTATTCGGGCGTGTTGACGACGCCGAATTGCATGCCGGCGTCGATGCGCTCGTACTTCAGCCCCAGCTCCTCTGCGCACCACAGCGCCTTCTTCACGTTCACCGAGTTGGTCCTGCCCCAGATCTTGAGCATTAGAACCCCACTGCTTGCCCGTCGCGCCGCGGGTCGCTCGCGGCGAAGTAGCCGCCGTCCAGCTTCCAGACGAGTTGCGCGCAGCCGAACTGGTTGTAGTCGTCGGGCAGCGTGACGATGCGATGGCCGCGACGAACCAGATCCTCGAGCACTGAAGGCGCGAAGGCGCCCTCCACGCTCACGTCCATCCCCTGCACCAGTCGAAAGCGCGGGCCGTCGCAGGCCGCCTGCGGGCTCTGGCCGTAGTCGGCGATCCTCACCATGACCTGCGCGTGGCCCTGCGGCTGCATGGTCCCGCCCATCACGCCGAAGCTCATCACCGGCTTCCCGTCCCTGGTCACGAATCCCGGGATGATGGTCTGGTAGGGGCGTTTCTTCGGCCCGACGCAATTGGGATGACCCGGCTTGAGGACGAAGGTCGCGCCGCGGTTCTGAAGCGAGATCCCGGTGCCGGGCACCACCACGCCCGAGCCGAAGCCCATGTAGTTCGACTGGATGTAGGACACCATCATCCCCGATGCGTCGGCGGCGCTGAGGTACACCGTGCCGCCCCCGGGCGGCGTGCCGTGGCCGAAGTCCTGCGCGCGCTTCATGTCGATCAGCTGCGCGCGCGAGGCGAGGTAGCCCTGGTCGAGGAGCAGCTGCGGCCGGATGTCCATGTGCTGCAGGTCGGCGACGTAGCGCCAGGCGTCGGCGAAGGCGAGCTTGGTCGCCTCGATTTGCAGGTGCAGGCTGTCGGCGCCGTCCACCTTGTGCGAGGCGAGGTCGAAGCGGCCGAGGATGCCGAGCGCGATCAGCGCCACGATGCCCTGGCCGTTGGGCGGCAGCTCGTGCAGCGTGTAGCCGCGGTAGTTCATCTCCAGGGGCGCCACCCAGTCGGACTGGTGCGCCGCGAGATCGGATGCCTTCATTGCCGCGCCGTGCTGCCCGGCGTGCGCTTCGAGCTTCTCGGCGAGCTCGCCGCGGTAGAAGGCCTCCCCCTTGGAGGAGGCGATCTTCTCGAGCGTGGCCGCGTGATCGGGAAAGCGGAAGCGCTCGCCGGGGCGCGGCGCGCGCCCGCCCGGCATGAACGCCTCGGCGAAACCGGGCTGTGCTTTGAGCTCCGGGACCTGGCTCGCCCATTGCCCGGCGATCGTCGGCGAGACGAGAAATCCGCCTCGCCCGTAGCCGATCGCGGCTTCGAACAGTCTCTCGAACGGCAGCTTACCGAAGCGCTCGGAAAGCGCGCGCCAGGCCGACACGCATCCCGGCACCGTCACGGTGTTCCAGCCGCGCGCGGGCATCGCCTTCTGTCCCGCGAAGTAGTCGGGCGTCCAGCCCTCGGGCGATCGCCCGGAGGCGTTCAAGCCGTGGAGCTGCTTGCCGTCCCAGACGATTGCGAACGCGTCCGAGCCGATGCCATTGGAGACCGGCTCGACGAGCGTGAGCGTGATCGCGGTGGCGAGAACCGCGTCCACCGCATTGCCGCCGGCGGCGAGCATCTGCAGTCCCGCCTGCGCGGCGAGCGGCTGCGAGGTCGAGACCACGTTCGCCGCGAGCAGCGGCTTGCGCGGCCAGGGGTAGGGGTTCGTCCACGAGAAAGGAGCGTCGCTCAAGCCGTCACCTATCGAAAACGCCCCGGCCAGCGGCGCGACGTATGAAGCACCCGCAACAGCTCGACGTCGTCGCCTCGCAGCCGGTACGGAACGATGTAAGGTAGGCCGCGGATGACCAGTTCCCGCGTGCCGCCCACGCGCCCCGGTCGGCCGATCGCCGGATAGGCGGGTAGAAGGGCTTCGACCTGCCCGATGATCTCCAGAACAACCGTCGCAGCCGCCGCAGGGTTTTCCGCGCCGATGTATTCGGCGATCGCGTCGAGATCGCGTTCAGCGCGCCTTGTCCAGCGCCGCCGCAAGCCGCCTCTCCCACTTCGCCTTCAGGCGCTCGTGGCTCACGAAGCGCCCTTGCTCGGCGTCGCGCAGCCCCTCACGGATCGCGGCGATCTGCCACTCGTTCAGCTCGAGATACTGCTTGACCGCTTCGGCCGCCAGGAAGGCGCGGCTTCGCTCGGTTGCCTTCGCCAGCTTGTCCAGGCGGGCCTTGGTGCGCCGCTCAAGTCTGAGCGTCAGGGGTTCGCTCACGGCTGCTTCCTGTGCACAATGTGCACATTGTCGGCCGCGGCGTGCGGGCCGTCAATCCTCATGCCGCCACCGCCTCGAAGTCGAGCACCACGCGTCCGGTGACCTTCCCGGCCTTGAGGTCGCCGATGGCCCGGGCGGCCTGCGACGCGGGTCGGGTCTCGACCGGCGCCGGCTTGAGCTTTCCCTTCTTCGCCAGCGCCACGACTTCCTTCAGCTCCTGGAGGTTGCCGACGTGCGAGCCGACCACGGTCATCGCGCGCTGCACCAGCATCGGCAGCGAATACACCAGCTCGCCGCCCATCAGCCCGCAGATGACGTAACGCCCCCCTTTTTTTATCGCGCCCATGCCGAGCGCCGCGGTCGCGGGCATGCCGACGAAGTCGATCGCGCAGGCGAGGTGGTTGGCTGCGGCGGCCTGGAGCCGCTGCACGGCGTCGGCGCCGCCCGTCTCGAGTGTCTTCTTCGCGCCAAGTTTCGCCGCCGCCGCGAGCTTGGAGGGATCGATGTCGCAGGCGACGATGTTCTTCACCCCTTGCGTGCGCAGGACTGAGACGCCGATGAGGCCCAGGCCGCCGCAGCCGATCACCGCCACCCAGTCCTTCGGCCCGAGCTTCGGCAGCTTCTTCGTCGCGCTGTAGGCGGTGACGGCAGAGCAGGCGAGCGTCGCGGCAAACGATTCGTCGATGCCGCCCGCGTCGACGAGGTATTTCGGGTGCGGCACGAGCAGGTGCGTGGCGTAGGCGCCGGCGCGATCCACGCCGAGAAAGCGCCTGCCGCTGAGGCAGTAGTTGTCCCGGCCCGCCTTGCAGACTTCGCACTTGCCGCAGCCGATCCAGGGAAAGACCAGGCGCTTCTGGCCGACTTTCACGCCTTTCGCCCGGGGTCCGAGCGCCTCGACCACGCCGAAAGGCTCGTGCCCCATGATGAACGGCGGCACGCAGCCGCGCTCCTTGACGTAGAAGCGCTTGCCGCCGCCCAGGTCGAAGTAGCCCTCCCAGATGTGGACGTCGGAGTGGCACACGCCGGAGCGCGTGACGCGCATCAGCACCTCCGTGCCCTGCGGCCTCGGGGTCTCCCTGACGGCTTTCTGGAGCGGCTTTCCGTGCTCGACGATTTCGTACGAGATCATGCCTTGGCTGCCTCATCGAGAGCTTGATCGATGTCCCACAGGATGTCGTCGATGGTTTCGATTCCGACCGAGATCCTCACCATGTCGGGCGTGACGCCGGCCTTCAATTGCTCCTCGTCGCTCATCTGGCGGTGGGTGGTCGAGGCCGGGTGGATGATGAGCGTCTTCGCGTCGCCGATGTTGGCGAGATGGCTCATGAACTGCGCCGCCTCGATGAAGCGCTCGCCGGCATTGGCACCGCCCTTGACGCCGAAGTTGAGCAGGCCCGAGGCTCCCTCGGGCAGGTATTTCTTCGCCAGCGCGTGGTACTTGTCGCCGGGAAGCCCCGGGTAGTTCACCCACGCGACGCGCGGATGGCCCTTGAGGAATTTCGCCACCGCAAGCGCGTTTTCGCAGTGCCGCTCCATGCGCACGTGCAGCGACTCCAGCCCCTGCAGCAGCAGCCAGGCGTTCAACGGCGAGAGCGCCGGGCCGAAGGTGCGCATGATCTCCATGCGCGCCTTCATGGTGAAGCCGAAGTCGCCGAAGGTCTCGTGGAAGATCACGCCGTGATAGCCCGGAGAGGGCGAGGTGAACTCGGGGAACTTGCCGTTGCCCCAGTCGAACTTGCCCGATTCGACGACCACGCCACCCATGGTCGTGCCGTGCCCGCCGATGTACTTGGTCGCCGAGTGCACCACGATGTCCGCTCCCCATTCGATCGGGCGGCACAGGTAAGGCGTCGGCACGGTGTTGTCGAGCACGAGCGGGATCTGCGCCTCGCGCGCGATCTCCGCCAGCGCCTCGATGTCCACGATGTTGATGAGCGGGTTGCCGAGCGTCTCGGCATAGAGGAGCTTGGTGTTCTTCCTGATCGCCTTCCTGAAATTGTCCGGGTCGTCGGGATTGACGAACGTGGTCTCGACACCGAGCTTCTTCAGGTTGACGTGCAGCAGCGTGTGCGTGCCGCCGTAGAGGGTGGAAGCCGACACGATGTGGTCGCCGCCGCTCGCGAGCGTGAGGATCGCGACCACCTCGGCCGCCTGCCCGGTCGCCGCCGCGAGCGCCGCGCGCCCGCCTTCGATCGCCGCCATCCTCTCCTCGAGCACCGCCACCGTGGGGTTGGAGATGCGCGAGTAGACGTTGCCGAAGGTCTGCAGGTTGAACAGGCTCGCCGCGTGATCGGCCGAGTCGAACACGAACGAGGTGGTCTGGTAGATCGGCGCGGCGCGCGCGCCGGTGGCGGGATCGGGAATCTGCCCGGCGTGCAGGCACAGCGTCTCGAAGCCGTACTTCCGGTCGGCCATGCGCGATTCTAGCAGCGCGATTCAACCGCGCCGCTCGGGCCGGATGTAGATGACGTAGTAGACGAGCGCGACGAGCACGCTGCCGCCGACGAGGTTGCCGGCGATCACGGGCGCGAGATTGCGCGCAAAATCGGCCCAGCCGACCGGAGAGCCGAGCAGCATCGCGAACGGGAAGAAATACATGTTGGCGATCGAATGCTCGAATCCGGCGGCTACGAAGGCGGTGATCGGAAACACGATCGCGACCGCCTTGTCGACGACGCTCCTTCCGGCCATCGCCATCCATATCGCCATGCACACCAGCACGTTGCACAGCACGCCGCGGAAGAACGCCTCGGCAACCGGGAGGGCGGCCTTCGCGGCGGCGATGTCGAGCGCGGCGCGCGCGACCGCTCCGCCGTTCAGGGACTGATGCCCCGAGAGCCACACCAGCAGCGCGAGGCCGGCTGCACCGACGAAATTCCCGGCGCAGGTCACGATCCAGTTGCGCATCACGTCGCCGGTGGTGAGGCAGCCGTCGGCCCAGGCCATGGCGAGCAGGTTGTTGCCGGTGAAAAGCTCCGCGCCCGCGACGACGACGAGAATGAGGCCCATCGAGAACACGAAGCCCCCGAGCACGCGCGAGCCGGCGAAGCCGAGCAGCTGGGCGTCGCTCACGACGATGGTGTAGAACATCGACCCCAGGCCGATGAACGCGCCCGCGAGGATCGCGAGCATCGACAGGCTGAGCAGCGGCAGCCGGGCCTTGACGACGCACACGCCCCTGACGCGCTCGGCGACGTCCTTGGGCGTGAAGGCATCCGATCCGAACAGCTCGGGCATGAACGGCCCGGTGAGAAAATGCGGCGGCGGAACTCAGCCGCCGGGCGAACGCGCCGGCGGCGCTCCGGCGCCTGGCTCGCCCCCGGCGGCGCGGCGGTATTCCGAGGGCGGGATTCCGACCTGGTGCAGGAAAAAGCGCGTGAAATTGCTCTGCGCCGAGAAACCGAGCTCCGACGAGACGTCGGAGATCCTGCTGCGGCCGGAGGCGAGGCGCCAGATCGCCGCCTGCACGCACAGCAGATCGAGGTAGGCGCGCGGCGACAGCCCGGTGCAGGCGTGAAACAGGTCGAAGAAGCGCGAGCGCGACAGGCCCACGTGATCGGCAAGCCTCTCCATGCTCATGTCCTTGTGCGGGCGTGCGCGCAGCAGCGCGAGCGCGTGCCGGATGCGCCCGTCGGCGAAGCGCGAACCTTTCCACAGCGGTGAGCTGTCGCGCTCCCCGGCGAGATAGGTCTCGACGATCAGCAGCATCAGCTCCTGCAGCATGAATTCGAGCCGCTCGGCCGAGAGGAACCGGTCGTTCAGGACCTCGACCGCGAGCGCGTCCGCGAGGCGCCGGATGCGCGGCGTGATCGGCTCGCGCGCGTTCGCGAACGGCCGGCCTTGCGGGGCGCCGAACACCGCCGGAAAGCCCACGCGCAGCCACTCGCGCGAGGCGTAGAGCAGCAGCACGCGCGGCGCCGCGCCGCCGCGCGCGCCCAGGTCGAGGTGGATTTCCCCGGGGTTGACGAACACGATTGCGTCCCGGTCGAGCCAGACCCGCTTGCCGGCGATGAGGTAGGCGCTCGCCGTGCCCTCGTGCTGCAGCGCGATCAGCGGCTCGGCATGGGACCGCGGCCGGCCCTGGGCGGCGATCTCGGCGAGCACCAGGCGCCCGAAGCGCCCTTCGAAATAGCGGACCGTCCTTCCCATGGTCTCAAAGCATATCAGTAGGCGAGCCAGCGCGGGCGCTTGGCCGAGATCACGCGGGTATTCACGCCGACCCAGTTGAGGCCGCCGAACAGCCGCCCGTGCTCGATCTTCACGCAGCGGTCCACGACGGCCTCGAGCCCGGCCTCGCGCGCCCTGGCCGCGGCGGATTCGTTCCTGACGCCGAGCTGCTGCCACAGCACCTTGGCGCCGATCGCGATCGCGTCCTCCGCGACCGGCGGCACGTCTTCGGTGCGCCGGAACACGTCCACGATGTCCACTTTTCCGGGGATCTCGCGCAGGCTCGCGTAGCAGCGCTCGCCGAGGATCTCGCCTCCGGCATGGCGAGGATTCACCGGGATCACCCGGTAGCCGTGCCCTTGCATGTATTTCGCCGCGAAGTAACTCGGCCGATACCAGTCGGCCGAGAGCCCGACGACCGCGATCGCGCGGTTTTCCTTGAGTATGCGGCGCAGCGTGTTGATATCGTCCATCGCGCCGACACTATAATCGAAGCGTGAAATCCGATCTGAAGCTGCGCCACGGCGGGCGCATCCTCGCCGACGCGCTCGCCGGCCACGGCGCCAAGCTGGCGTTCGGCGTCCCCGGCGAGAGCTTCCTTCCGCTGCTCGACGGCCTGCGCGACGTGCAGGACCGGCTGCGCTTCGTGATCTGCCGCCAGGAAGGCGGCGCCTCGTACATGGCGGAGGCGTACGGCAAGCTGACCGGCGAGCCGGGGGTGCTCGTCGTGACGCGCGGCCCGGGCGCGACCAACGGCTCGGTCGGGGTGCACACGGCGTTCCAGGACTCGACGCCGATGGTGGTGCTGATCGGGCAGGTCGAGAGCGAGTTCGCCGAGCGCGAAGCGCTGCAGGAGATCGACTACCGGCGCCTGTACGGGCCGATCACCAAGTGGGCGGGGCAGGTCGAGCGCGTCGAGCGCATCCCCGAGTACGTGAGCCGCGCGTTTCACATCGCGACCGCGGGGCGGCCAGGTCCGGTCGCGCTTGCGCTGCCCGAGGACATGCTGTTCGCCGAAGCGGCGGTGGCCGATGCGCCGCGCTACCGGCCGGCGCACGCGGCTCCGTCAAGCGAGGACCTGCGCGAATTGCAGGGCTTGCTCGGCCGGGCGCAGCGCCCGTTCGCGATCCTCGGCGGCGGAGGCTGGACCCGCGACGCGGTGGACGGGTTCCGCAGGTGGGCCGAGGCCGCCGAGATGCCTGCGGGCTGCGCGTTCCGCTGCCAGGACCTGTTCGACCATCGCAGCGCGAGCTACGCGGGCGACGTCGCCATCGGCATCAACCCGAAGCTCGCGCAGCGCATCAAGGATGCCGACCTGCTGCTCGCCGTCGGCGCTCGGCTCGGTCAAGCGACCACGAGCGGCTACACGCTCGTCGAGGCGCCGGCGCCGAGGCAGACGCTCGTTCACGTGCACGCCGGCGCCGAGGAGCTGGGACGGGTTTATCGTGCGGCGCTGCCGATCAATTCCGGCACCCCGCAATTCGTCGCGGCGCTGCGCGAAGTGAAGGCGGGCGGCGAGCGCTGGCGCGAGTGGACGAAGGCGGCGCGCGCCGACTACCTCGAGTGGAGCGAGCCCAGGCCTATGCCCGGGACGCTGCAATACGGCGAAGTGATCAGGTGGCTGAGCGACACGCTCCCCGAGGACGCGATCGTCGCCGGAGGGGCGGGCAATTTCGCCGTGTGGCTGCACCGGCACTTCCGCTACAAGGGCTTTCGCACGCAGCTCGGGCCGGCGAGCGGCTCCATGGGCTACGGATTGCCCGCCGCGATTGCGGCGAAACTGTCCGCGCCCGCGCGCACCGTGGTCGCGGTCTGCGGTGACGGCGACTTTCTCATGAACGGGCAGGAATTCGCGACCGCCGTGCAGTACGGCGTCGCGGTCGTCGCGCTCGTCGTCAACAACCGCCTGTACGGCACCATCCGCATGCACCAGGAGCAGCAGTATCCGGGGCGCGTGTTCGGCACCGAGCTCGTGAACCCGGATTTCGCCGCCTATGCGCGCGCGTTCGGCGGCCACGGCGAGACGGTCGAGCGCACCGGGGACTTCGCGGCTGCGTTCGGGCGCGCCACGGCCTCCGGCAAGCCGGCGATCGTCGAGCTGCGGATCGAGCCCGACGCCATCACGCCGAGCACAACCTTGTCGGAAATCCGCGACAAAGCCCTCAAGTCTCGCGCACGGTGATACAGGCCGCGGCTATAATGCCATTACGCATGGCTGTCCCCGCCATCCAGTTTCAGCCCGAGCGAGCCTTGGAGCTGGTTCTTTACCTGGCGAACCGGCTTCCGCGTCCAAGCTTTCATTCCATCTCGAAGGTGCTGTATTTCGCTGACCGGGAACACCTATCGCGCTACGGCAGCCTGATGACGGGCGACAGCTACGTTGCGATGCGGTACGGGCCGGTACCAAGCGCGATTTACAACCTTCTGAAAGCTGCCGGTGGACGCCGCGAGCCGTTCATTCCCCCGCAGTGGGCGGAGCTGGCGAGCGGCTCGCTCGCGGTCGAAGGCCCCCACCGCGTGCGCGCGCTGCGGGATGCAAACCTCGAAATGATTTCACTGGCCCAGCGCGCGTGCCTCGACGCCTCAATCAAGGCGAACGGCCGCCTGAGCTTTGCCCGGCTGGCGAGGAAGAGCCACGACGAAGCCTGGAAGTCGGCCGATCAGAACGAAATGATCGAGCTGACAGCGATTGCGAAAACCCTGCCGAACGCGAAGGAAATTCTCGCCCATCTGAGCGACGGAGAATCGCGTGGCGACGCTCGGCGACGCGTTCTCGCCCGAAGAGCGGCGTAAGTCGGTTCTTCGCCGGCTTCAACCCGGCGTCGTGATTTACCTGGACGTCGTATTTCCTGAAGGAACTCGGTCGAAGTATCTGGCAATCGCTCATGTCGACGACCAGTGCTGCACCTTGGTCGTGAATTCCGAGGTACACCCTTTCATCGAACGGCGTCCCGAGCTCGCGGTGTGCCAGGTCCGTATCGATGCAGAACGCCACCCGTTTCTGCAGCACGACTCGCACATCGCTTGCCACCAGGTCCTGCGGCTTCCTACCCAAGCGGTGATCCGCGACCTGATGGTTGACACGAATCGCATCAAGGGCGAATTGCACGAGGAGGTTCGGATCGAAGTGATCGCCGCGATCAAGCGTGCGCCCACGCTGTCGGCGGCCGAGCAGACACTCTTCGCCCAGGCGCTTGAGCGCACCGGGGAAGCCTAGACGGTTACCTTGGACTCCAAGTCGCCCGCCGCAACGGCATTGAGGTAGGCGAGAACCAAGTCCTTAGTCAGGTACCGGCCGTGCGCCTTTTCGTCCTGCTCGCGGACGATCGGGAAGGTGTCGAGGATGTAGGCTGCGTCGTCGCGGCTGATTCCGTAGAGGTGGAAGAACAGCGCGTCGAGGCGCGCGATGCGGTGACGCCGGTCGTCCTCGTCCCATTTGAACGCAGCACCCTTGTAGCCGAGGTCCCGTGCGAAGGGTTCGAGGTCGTTCGCTGTGAAGGACAAGCACAGCACATTTTCGCGCACGAAATCCGCAACCTTCGTTCGCCCGAGCTTCGACTCAAATTGCGCAGGCCGGATCAAGGGAAGCTGCTCGACGATGTACCAGTTCAAATGGGTCGACTGCACCTTCTGTCTGGCAACGTAGTCGAACGCAAGCGACGCAAAATTGGCAAGCAGCAGAGGAGCCCAATTCGAGTAATGCGAACCACTTTCGTGGTCAGGTAACACGAGCGGCAGAGTGTTTCCAGCGGCTACCGTGGGGATGATCGCAGCGATCATGGTGCGTTCGTCCGTCGCCCGGGCGATATCGCGAAAGGCCAAAGCCCAGTTACGCCCATCCTGCTCGGGAATGTCTGCCTGACTGACCCAATACTGCGGCTCCGGATAGATGTCCGGGTGAGCCTTGATTTCTGCACTGAGAATTCCACTGAGCGCGGGATTGTGAAGATTCTCGGCATTGACTTCGACGCTGGCAGAACGATGATCAAGGAGGTGAATCATTCGTCCAACGTAAAGCGGCAACGCAATAGTTGCGCCTTTTTTCCAGCGATTCCCGTCAACCGGATACCAACCGTCCTTTTCCAGCTCGTCGCGCCGCTTGAAAAGATGCGAATCGTTGGTCATGTCGAACATCCGCACGTAGCGCACAGGCCAGACGCGCTTCGGCGGCGTGTCCTTCGATTCGCCGCGGCGATCCACCAGCACCGGCTGGCGCCGGTAGATCGCGGTGGTGATCTCGGCGTCGCGCTTTGTCCGGAATATCGGCGCGGAGCCGGTATTGGGATTGACTGAGAGAAAGTCCTCCGGGCCGAGTTCAAGGACTCGTTGTGAATCGCGAAGGTCGCCAATAGAGTGCAGGTAAAAGGCGCAGCGCGCGTGATCGAACTTTGCTCTCGTGCCCCCAAAGACAAGCGTGCAAAACTTGAAGCTTGCGTGAATGTCCGGGAAGAACACCTTCTTGTTCTCGAAATCGAAGAGCGCGGCAAGCCGCCCGGTGCCGGCAATGCCGCGAAAGAACTCCGCCGCTCCCTTATCCGCTGCGATCCCCGAAGGGGTAAGCAGCCCGACCATGCCGTTCGGCTGGATGAGCGAGGCCGCGCGCTCGACGAAAAGGCTGTAGAGGTTGATGTCGCCGCCCGAAAGGAGCGGGTACTCGCCGCACTCCCGCGCGACGCGCGTCCCGGTCTCGGCCAATTCGCGCGCGGCGAGGTACTCCGCCCACAGCGGATCGCCGTCGCGCTCGAGCTCGGCAATCATTTTCTTGCGGTCCGCGGCGCGCACCGCTTTCGCGATCTCCGGCTTGCGCTCCGCGAACCACTCGACCTCCTGGAGCTTCATGCGGTCCCACGGCGGGTTGCCGATCACCGCGTCGAATCCGCCGCCCCCGTCCGCCTGCCAGACGGTCGGGAACGCCAGCTCCCAGTGCAGGAACCGGACCTCCGCCTCGCGCTCGAGCGCACCCTGCACGACCCGGTGCGCGCGCTTCTGGCGTTCGCCGTGCAGGCGAATGCCGCGCTTCGAAAGCAGTTCCAGCGATTCGAGCAAGTTGTCGCCGTACTCGTGATTTAGGAGGTCGGCCCAGGTCTCGGCGTACCCCCGGACCTCGGCCTGGCGCGCCCAGTGCTTCGCCTGGATGAAATCGAGGCCCCGCTTGAGGGGAAGGAGTCCTTCCTCGATCTTGTCCATCAGAGCCTTCGACTGGTGCGCCTCGGCGATGTCGATGTCGGTCAGTTCGCCGATCGCCTGCATCGTCATGCGCGCGGCGTCCACCTGGCGCAGATCCTGCTGCTGGAGGAGCTCGCCGGCGAGCTTGCCGAGCTCCCGCTTCAGATCCTCGACCCGTCCCCCGAACAGCGCATCGCCGCAGCGCAGGTGGTGGTCGAGGAAGGAGAGCGGAGCGCCCACGGTGAACGTGTGCAGCCACAGCGCCACCTTGGCGAGCTCCACCGCCATCGGGTTCTTGTCCACGCCGTGAATCACGCGCTTGAGAATCATGCGGCGGACCACGTGCCGGTCGTCAAGCTGAGCAGGGTCGATGGCCCAGCCTTTCGCCGCACCTGCCGCCAGAATTCGCTTGCGGATATCCTCGATTCGCGCCGTCACCGGAGAGACATACGCGTCTTTCGCCCAGCGCTTGCCCGCAACGAACTGCGCGGCATGAGACACCGATTCGAGGATCCGGTCCGCGAGCTCGTCCACAAGCGCCACGAGAAAGTGCCCGCTACCCATCGCCGGGTCGCATACCTTCAGCTCGAGGATGCGCGAAGCTGGATCCAGTGTCTCCAGTTCCCTTACGTCGTGAGGCGCGACGGCCTTCCTTTTCGACAGGGCGGTCGCGCGCGCCTCGAAAGCCCCCCTGCGCTCGGCCACCAGCGGACCGACTGCTTGCTCGATCAGCAGCTTCACGAGATCGTCGTGCGTGTAATAGCTCCCCGAGCCGCGGCGGGCGAAGCTCGTCGGACGGGCGACGAGGCGCGGCCCGCTTTCCTCGAGCCGGTATTCGAGCAGGCGCTCGTAGATCCCGCCCAGGTGCTGTACCGAGAGATCGCGGTAGTTGATCCAGGCGCGACCCGTTTCGCTGGCGCGGCGCGAAAGTTCGTCGATCGCCGGTGCGAGCTTGGCGTCCGGCAAGCGTACCCGCGCGAGCAGCGGCGCCCGCGAATCCTCGAACAGTCCGCCGTTGTACGCGGGAAGGGCGAGCGACCGGTCGCCATCGGCGATCGCCCTGAAAAGCGTGTTGAGCTCGTCCCACAGCCGCGATGCGGTTGAGGAGAATTCGACGCTCTTGTCGCGCTGGTCGCGAATCTGCTCGCGCAAGCGCCGCAGGCTGTATCCCGCGTAGCGGCTGTCGCGCACCGGCAGGAGCTCGCGGTCCTCCGCGTAGAGGACGAACAGCAGCCGGTACAGAAGGATCAGCGCCGCTTCGCGGACCTGTTCCAAGTACGCCCGATCGAACGGCCGTTTGGCTTGCGGATCGCCGTTCGCGATCGCGTCCGCGAGATCCGGAAATACCGCGTTGAAGACCCGCTGCCCGAGATCCTGGGAGACCAGGCTCTCGTAGTGGCGGGCTTCAGCAAGCGCGAATTGGTGAAAGGACCGACGCTCCCCGTCCCAGGACTGCGGCAGGAAGGCGGCCTGGTGAAACATGCAGAAGAACACCTTCAATACATGTCGCGCGTCCTCGCCTCGCCCAAGGAGAGACGGTTGAACTCCCGGGACGCCGAGCGCCGCCGCGACGTCGATTTCCAGAAAGTCCTCGGAGCGCGAACGGGCGCCCTGGAAATAGAGCCGCCATGCGGCGCCGTTGGTCAGGATTCCCCATCGGATTGCCCGATCGGACGCGATTTCGGCAGCCGACAGGTAGCGCAGGATTTGGTTGGAGGGCGTCCCAGGGTCGAGAGCGTCCGTCGAATCGCCGCGGTCGAGCGCGCGCAGCCAGCGCTTGGATTCAAGCACCGCGATTCCTTGGCGGTAACGGCGTGCGTCCTGCCTTTCTTTGAGTGCGTTCGTCTTGGCCCGGAGGTCGGGAAAGAGCAGCAGATCGGGCACGTCCTCCCGCCGGCCGCCCGATGCCGAAACCTGCGGCAGCGCGAGCTCCGACCATCCGAGCTGCCCGAGCGCCTTCACGATGATCTCCTGCTCGGTCGTCGCCTCGTTCGGCCGGCTGCTCGCGGAGAACGGCTGGTAGACGGCACGCAGCGCCTTGACGAACGCGTCGAGCGAGGCGTCGCTCAGGCTCTTCCAGACCGGGGACTGCGCGATCCCGGAGACGAGGAAGTCCTGGGTGAAGAGCTGCCCGTTCATCGGCCGCTATTGTGCCCGCAAACGGCTTAACCCTTTCTCTGCCGTGTTTCGTTCCATGTCCTCATGCGCCTGCAATCAGGCGGGCGAGTTCAGCAAAGGAGAGGATATGAAAGACCTGAAGATGCTGGGCGGCGCACTTGCGTTCTTGTTCGCGGCAAACGCCTGGGCGCTCGGGAGCCTCGCCGAGCTTTCCGTCTACGACCGCACCGAGGGCAGGCGGGCGTCCGTTTACTGGCACGAGGGCAGGGCGTACGTGGTCGGAAAGCCCGGGAACGAATACCAGGTGACGCTGCGCAACCGCGTGCGCGAGGATATTCTCGCGGTGGTGTCGGTCGACGGCGTGAACGTGATCACCGGGGAGACCGCCGACCCGGCGCAAAGCGGCTACGTGCTCTCGCCCTGGCGCTCGCTCGACATTCGCGGCTGGCGCAAGAGCCTCGCCCGGACCGCGGCCTTCTACTTCACGTCGATTCCCGATTCCTACGCGGCGCGCACCGGACGCCCGGACGATGTCGGGGTGATCGGTGTGGCGCTGTTCCGCAGGAAGCCGTCGGAGCCGCCCGCGCCGATCGGCCGCATCGCGCCGGGGGAAAGGGCCGCCGGGGCGGGTGCGTCGGCCGACGCCGCGAAATCCACCGAGTCGAGCCAGCCACGGCTCGGCACGGGCTGGGGACGCGACGAAACCTCGCACGCGCGCTTCGTCGCCTTCGAGCGCGCGAGCTCCGCCCCGGCGGAGGTGATCACGCTCTACTACGACAGCTACCGCAACCTGGTCGCGCGCGGCGTCATTCGCGAGCCGATTCCGGTCGCGCCGCACCCGCGCCCGTTTCCCGGCTTCGCGGCGCCTCCGCAGGGGTAAACTCGTGACGAATGGAGGCCCCGGACGAGCAGTTGATGACGGCGTATCGCGATGGCGACGCCGGGGCCTTCGAGAAGCTGTATCTGCGGCACAAGGGCCCTTTGTTCCGATTTGTGCTGCGCGGGGTGTACCAGCGCTCGGTCGCGGAGGAGCTGTTTCAGGAGATCTGGATGCGGGTGATCGAGGCGCGCGAGCGCTACGCCCCCGAAGCGCGCTTCACGACCTGGCTCTACACGATCGCCCACAATCGGCTGGTCGATCATTGGCGCCGCGGCGCTCCGGCGCTCGTCGCGCTGGATGAGGATCCGCCGGGGAATCCCGCACAGGATCCCGGGCGGCAGGTCGAGGGGCGGGAGTCGGCCGGGCGGTTTCTCGCCGCGCTCGAAGCGCTTCCCGCGGCACAGCGCGAGGCGTTCCTGCTGCACGAGGAGGGCGGTCTGACGGTCGCCGCGATCGCGCGGGCGACCGGATCGAACGAGGAGGCGGCGAAGAGCCGCCTGCGCTACGCGATCGCGAAGCTGAAAGCGGCGGTGGACGATGGCTGAGGAAGATCGCGACCCGAAGGTCTCGCAGGCCTATCGCGCCCTGGAGCGCGAGGAGCCGCCACGCGCGCTCGACGAGGCGATCCTCGCCGCGGCGCGGCGCGCGGTCGGCGCGCGGCCGGCGCCGCTGGTCGCCCCGGTCGGACGCCGCCGCTGGTACTTCCCGGTTGCCGCGGCCGCCGTGATCGTGCTTTCGGCAACTGTCGCGCTGCGCATCTGGTACGAACCACCAGAGATGGACGGTGCTTCGCCCGAGCCTGCGCCGCCAGCAGGGCAGAAACGCGCGGACGAGCCACCGGCCGCGCGCGACGAGCTGCGGGCGAAGACTCAGCCCGGCGGCTCGCAGCGCGGCGTGGTGAGCGGCGTCGAGCCGCTGAAGGACGCGTCGCCGCCATTGAAAGAGCCGCCGCGCATTCCCGAGTCGAAGGTGGAGGCGCCGGCTGCGGCTCCCGAACCGAAGCGCGAGCAGGGAGCGCCCCGGTCGCCGGAGAGCGCGGTGACCGGGAGGCTGTCGAAAGAGTCCGCGGCGCGGCCGATGATGCAGCAACGGGCGGCGCCGGAGCCCGCCGAAGAGCGCACGCGAAGCGCGACGGTCGAGGAATCGCCCGAGCGCTGGCTCGAGCGCATCGCCGAATTGCGGCGCCAGGGACGCGACGACGAGGCTGACCGGCAGCTTGCCGAATTCAGGAAGCGCCACCCGGACCACAAGGTCCCGGAAGCCGTGCTGCGCCGCTAGTTTGCACGGCGATACATTACCGTGGTAATGTAAGGCCTATGGCGATTGCGCACTCGAAGGTCACGGCGCAGGGTCAAATCTCGGTCCCGGCGGCGGTTCGGCGCAAGCTCGGCCTCGGGCCCGGTTCGGTACTGGAATGGAACGAGGAGGGCGAAAAGGTCGTGGTGCGTCGGGTCGCGCGCTACAGCTCCGAGGACATCCACCGGAAGCTGTTTCCGAAGGGGCCGCCAAAGCCGCGGACGCTTGAGGAGCTGAAGGAGGGAATTCGGCGCTACATGAGGAAGCGCCATGCGAGCCGTTGACACCAACGTACTCGTGCGGCTCGTGATCCGGGACGATCGAGCGCAGGTCGCCGCCGCTGAAGCGTTCATAGAAAAGGGCGCCTGGGTTTCTCAGCTTGCGCTTGCCGAAGCGGCATGGGTGCTTGAAGCCGTATACGATCAGGGGGCTTCGGACATTGCCACTGCAATCGAGATGCTCCTCAATCACAAGGATCTGACGCTCCAGGATCCGGAAATCGTTGCAACTGCCCTCGAGCGGTTTCGCGCCCGCCCGGCGCTCGGTTTCTCCGACTGCCTGATGCTTGAAATTGCGCGCAAGGCGGGACACCTGCCGCTCGGAACGTTCGATCGCGACTTGGCGAAGCTGGAAGGCGCGGAGCGGCTGTAGCTCGGTTCCGGGACTAGTGATGCAGGATCTTGGCGAGGAACTGCTGCGCGCGCTCGGAGCGCGGCGTGCCGAAGAACTCCTCCTTGGGCGCGTCCTCGACGATCTTGCCCTCGTCCATGAAGATGACGCGATGGGCCACGCGCCGCGCGAAGCCCATCTCGTGCGTCACCACCATCATGGTCATGCCTTCCTGCGCCAGCTCGACCATCACGTCGAGCACCTCGTTGATCATCTCGGGGTCGAGCGCGGAGGTGGGCTCGTCGAACAGCATCGCGATCGGGTCCATGCAGAGCGCCCGCGCGATCGCCACGCGCTGCTGCTGGCCGCCCGAGAGGTTGCCGGGAAATTTGTCCGCGTGCGCGCGCAGTCCCACCCGGTCGAGCAGCGCCATCGCTTTCTCGTGCGCCGCTGCGGGCGTGCGTCCCAGCACCTTCACCTGAGCGAGCGTCAGGTTCTGGGTGACGGTCATGTGCGGGAACAGCTCGAAATGCTGGAACACCATGCCGACGCGCGAGCGCAGCTTCGGCAGGTCGGTCTTCGGGCTGCCCACCGAGATTCCGTCCACCAGGATCTCCCCCTTCTCGAACGGCTCGAGCCCGTTCACGCACTTGATGAGCGTGGACTTGCCGCTCCCGGAGGGGCCGCACACCACGACCACCTCGCCCTTCGCCACCTCGGTGGAGCAGTCGGCGAGCACCTGGAAGGCGCCGTACCACTTGCTGAGGCCCCGGATCGAGATCATCGCAGCGAATCCTAGCGGATCACGGCCAGGCGCGCCTGCAGCCGCCCCACGTAGCGCGAGGCGACGTAGCTGACGACGAGGTACACCAGCGCGGCGAACAGGTACATCTCGACCAGGCGATGGTCGCGGTTGGCGACCTTCGCGGCGGCGCCGAGGAAATCGGTGGCCGAGATCACGTAGACGAGCGAAGTGTCCTGGAACAGGATCACGGTCTGGGTGAGCAGCACCGGCAGCATGTTGCGGAAGGCCTGCGGCAGCACGACGTGGCCCATGGTGCGCCAGTAATTCAGGCCGAGCGCGTAGCCCGCCGACTGCTGGCCGCGCGACACCGACTGGATTCCGGCGCGCATGATCTCGCAGTAGTACGCCGCCTCGAACATGGTGAAGGTGATCACCGCGCTCCAGAACGCCCCGACCTGGATGGTCTGCCTGGCCCCGATCAGCCAGCCGCCGATCCAGGGCACGAGGAAATAGAACCAGAAGATGACCAGCACCAGCGGCAGCGCGCGCATCAGGTTCACATACGCGCCGGCGAGCCAGACGAGCGGCGCGAGCGCGGCGGAGGTCGCGAGCCGCATCATTGCCAGCGCGGTGCCGAACACGATGCCGCCGGTCATCGCCAGAGCGGTGAGAGTGACGGTGAACACCATCCCTTCCCTGAACAGGTAGGGAAGCGAGCGCTCGATGACGTCGAAGTCGAAGCCGGCGAACACTGCGGGGCCTCAGTGCCCGGTCTGGACGGCTGCGGTCGCGCCGATGTAGCCCGGCACGCGCACCGAGCGCTCGACGCGCCGCATGCCGAACACGACCACCACGTTGACCACCAGGTAGATGAGGGTGGCCGCGGCGAAGGCCTCGAACACCTGGAAGCTGAATTCCTGCATCGCCCGGGCGCGCCCGGTGAGCTCGAGCAGCCCGATGGTGAGCGCCACCGCCGAGTTCTTGATGGTGTTCATGAACTCGGAAGTGAGCGGCGGCAGGATGATGCGGAACGTCATCGGCAGCAGCACGTGGCGGTAGGTCTGCGCGAGCGTAAGCCCGAGCGCGGTGCCGGCCAGCGACTGGCCGCGCGGCAGCGACTGGATGCCCGCGCGCACCTGCTCGGCGATGCGCACCGACATGTAGATCCCCAGGCACAGCACCGCCGGCACGTACGAGCTCCACGGCGGCGGCATCTGCTTCATCGCGTCGCCGAGGCGCTCCGGCAGGAGCTCGGGCAGCACGAAGAACCACAGGAACATCTGAACCAGCAGCGGAATATTGCGGAACAGCTCGACGTACGCGGCGCACGCGCGCGCGAGCCAGCGCTGCGGGGCGGTTCGCAGCGTTCCGACCACGGCGCCCACGGCGAGCGCGATCGCCCACGCGGCGAGCGCGGTCGCGAGCGTCCAGACTAGACCGACGAGAAGGTACTGGAGATAGGTGCCGCTTCCGCCGGGCTCAGCCTGGAGAAGGATCCCCCAATTCCAGTTGTACTTTATTGGTAGTCCTTCGGGTCACCCGAGCTGGTCGGGTTGGCGATCACCTTCTTCAGCTGCGCGCTCATCGGCACGTTCAGGTTGACGCCGCGCGGCGGGACCGGCGACTGGAACCACCTGGCGTAGATCTTGTTGATCGCGCCGCTCTTGAACAGCGCGGCGATCGCGCCGTCCACGGACTTCTTGAACGCGGTGTCGTCCTTGCGCACCATCATGCCGTAGGGCTCGATCGAAAGCGCCTCGGGCGCGATCGCGTAATCGGCGGGATTCTTCGAGCTCGCCACCAGGCCCGCGAGCAGGATGTCGTCCATCGCGAAGGCGACGGCGCGGCCGCTCTCGACCATCAGGAACGACTCGGAGTGGCCGTTGGCGGACACGATGTTCATGCCCAGGTTGCGCGCGGCGTTCAGCTCGGTGATCTGCTTGATGTTCGTCGTGCCGGCGGTGGACACGATGGTCTTGCCCTTCATGTCGTCGAGCTTGCGGATCTTCGAGGCCTTCTTCGCCACCAGGCGGTTGGCGGTGACGAAGGTGGTGACCGCGAACCACACCTGCTTCTGGCGCTCGAGGTTGTTGGTGGTCGAGCCGCACTCCAGATCGATGGTGCCGTTCGCCATCAGCGGGATGCGGTTCGCCGAGGTGACCAGCTGGTACTTGACGTCGAGCTTCGGCATTTTCAGCTCGGCCTTGAGCGCGTCGACGACGCGCGCGCAGATCTCCACCGAGTAGCCGACCGGCCGCTGCTGGTCGTCGTAGTACGAGAACGGCAACGAGGCGTCTCGGTGCCCGATGGTGATGCTGCCGTTGTCCTTGATCTTCTTCAGGGTGCCGTCCTGCGCCGCGGCGGGCGCCGCGACGGCGAGGGCGGCAAGCGCCGCGAACGCCAGGCCGAAAGCGGGTGTCATGCTGTTCTCCTTGAGGTGCGTTGAATTCGCGCCGGGGATTCTAACCCCGTCACGCGCGCCCGGCCACGGCCCGCACGCGCTCGGCCACCGCCGCGAGCAGCGAGGCCGCGAACTCGGGCCCGGCCTTCACCAGGTTCAGGAACACCTGGCGGTTGAGCGCGAGCAGCGTGCAGTCGGTCTCGGCGGCCGCGCCCGCCATGCGCGGCGCCTGGTCGACGAGCGCCATCTCGCCGAACACGCCGCCCGGCCCGACGTGCTGGACGATCACCCCCTTCATCGCGATCGCCACGCGTCCCTGCACGACCACGTACATCAGGAGCCCCGCCTGTCCTTCGCTGAAGATCGATGCGCCGCGCGTGTAGCGCACCGTCGCCTGCTCGCCCAGTCCCTTGGCGAGGGCAGCGAGCAGGGCCTTGTCGAAGACGGTCGATTCGCCCGCTCCGGGGCGCGTCTGCGCGCCGCCGGCCCGGCCGAGCATCGCGCGCAACCGCGCGATCATGAGCCCCATCAGCATGAGCGCGAATTCGGGCTTCTTCTGCAGCGCGCCGTGGAACGATTTCTCGTCGATCGACAGCACGCTGCAGGCGGACTTCGCCACCGCGGTGGCGCTCCTCGGCGAGTCGCTGATCGCCGCCATCTCGCCGAAGATCTCGCCGATCTTCACCGTGCCGAGCACGCGGTTCTTCGCCACCAGGTTGACCTCGCCCGCGAGCAGCAGGTACATCTTGTCGCGCTGGAGCAGCAGCCGGCTCGCCTTCTCGTTCTCGGCGAAGATGGTGGCGCCCTGCGCGAAGGCCTCGGGCTTGCCGCCGTGGCGGAAGAACTCCATCGCTACCGCGGCGTTGTAGATCGGCGCCGGCGGAGCCTGCTTCAGCGTGGGCGCGCGCGGCGAAGTGAAATCCAGCTCGTCCATCGTTTTCCCCCCACCATACATGATAGTGCCAAAATTCCCCCCATGGTTGAGCGGAGTCCCGCATGACCCAGGCAGTCCGCGTCGAGCACGATCTTCTGGGCGAGCGCGCCGTGCCCGCCGGCGCCTATTACGGCATCCACACGGTGCGGGCGCTCGAGAATTTCGCAATCACTGGCACTTCGATCTCCATCTACCCCGATCTGGTGACGGCGCTCGCCTGCGTGAAGCAGGCTGCGGCGATCGCCAACAGCGAGCTGGGCCTGCTGGAGGAAAAGCGCGCGGTGGCGATCCGGCTCGCCTGCGAGGAGATCCGCGAGCGCAAGCTGCACGAGGAGTTCGTCGTGGACGTGATCCAGGGCGGGGCGGGGACCTCCTCCAACATGAACGCCAACGAGGTGATCTGCAACCGCGCGCTGGAGATTCTCGGGCACGGGAAGGGCGAGTACGGGCACCTGCATCCCCTGGATCACGTCAACCTGTCGCAGAGCACCAACGACGTCTATCCGACGGCGGTGAAGCTGGCACTGAACTTCGGCATCCAGAGGCTGCTGCGGGAAATGTCCTCGTTGCGCACGGCTTTCGAGGCCAAGGCGGCGGAGTTCGCCGATGTCCTCAAGGTCGGCCGCACGCAGCTGCAGGACGCCGTGCCGATGACCCTCGGCCAGGAGTTCTCGACCTACGCCGTGATGCTCGGCGAGGACGAGCAGCGGCTCGCCGAAGCCGCCGCGCTGATCCGCGAGATCAACCTGGGGGCGACGGCGATCGGCACCGGCATCAACGCGCATCCCGACTATGCGCGCATCGTCACCCAGCGCCTGTCGGAAGTCTCGGGCGTGCCGTTCGTCACCTCGCCCAACCTCATCGAGGCGACGCAGGACGCCGGCGCGTTCGTGCAGCTCTCGGGGGTGCTGAAGCGGGTTGCGGTGAAGCTTTCCAAGACCTGCAACGACCTGCGGCTGCTCGCCTCCGGCCCGCGCGCGGGGATCGGGGAGATCTCCCTGCCTGCGATGCAGGCGGGCTCGTCGATCATGCCCGGCAAGATCAATCCGGTGATTCCGGAGGTGGTCAACCAGATCGCCTTCGAGGCGATCGGCAACGACATCACCGTGACCATGGCGGCCGAGGCAGGGCAGCTCCAGTTGAACGCGTTCGAGCCGATCATCGCGCACAGCCTGTTCAAGAGCCTCGCGCACCTGACGGCGGGTTGCCGCACGCTCGCCACGCGCTGCGTTACGGGGATCCGGGCGAACCCCGAGCGCGCGCGGCGGCTTTTGGACGAATCGACGGCGCTGGTGACCGCACTGACGCCGATTCTCGGCTACGAGCGAGCGAGCGAGATCGCGCGAGAGGCGCTCGAGACGGGCGCGCGCGTTTACGACCTGGTTCTTGGCAAGGGGCTCATGACGCGCGAGCGGCTCGACGACGTCTTGAAACCTGAAGTCCTGACCCGGCCGCAAAAGTGGACCGTGCCGAAACCGGGCGATGACTGACTCGCCGATATTCCTCGTCGCGGTCGTGCTGGTTGCGCTCGGCGCGATCGCCGTCGGCATCCAGGGCTACCGGGCGCTGACGCGGAGTACGGTTCGGCGATCTTCCTCTCGGCGAGCCGCCCCGCCGAGCTCGAGTTGCGCGTTTCGACCACTTGCCTGCTCATGCGCGACGCGAAATGAGGAGCGCGGTGGCGCCGTCGATCGCCGCGCGCGGCGTTTCGACTGCGATCGTGATGGCCGCCGCCGCTGCGGCAATATAATCCGCGTCGCGCCCGCCGCGCCGGCTTTGCCATGACCGCGCCGAAAAAACTCTGGGAACCCTCGCAGGAAGCGATCGAGAACGCGCAGATCACGCAGTTCGCGCGCGCCATCGTGCGCAAGCACAGGCTGGACCTCAACTCCTACCCCGAGTTCTACCGCTGGACGGTCGAGGAGCCGGAGCAGTTCTGGTCCGAGGTCTGGGACTTCTGCGGGGTGATCTCCTCCCGCAAAGGTCCTGTCGTGCTGGTGGACGGCGAGCGCATGCCCGGGGCGCGCTGGTTCCCGGAGGCCCGGCTCAATTTCGCCGAGAACCTGATGCGCCGCGGCGACCGCGGCGACGCGCTGGTGTTCTGGGACGAGAGGGGCTTTCAGCGCCGCGTCAGCTACTCGGACCTGACGAGCGAAGTGTCGCGCGCGGCGCAGGCGCTGCAGGCGCTGGGACTTCGCGCCGGGGACCGCGCGGCCGCGTTCATTCCGAACCTGCCCGAGACGATGGCGCTGGCGCTCGCCGCGCTCTCGCAGGGCCTGGTGTGGGCCTCGTGCTCGCCCGACTTCGGCATCGAGGGCGTGCTCGAGCGCTTCGGCCAGATCGAGCCCAAGGTGCTGTTCTGCGCCGACGGCTACCGCTACAACGGCGAGGAGCACGACTCGCTCGAGCGCGTGCGCCAGATCGCCGAACGGCTGCCGAGCGTGAGAAAGGTGGTGGTGGTCCCGCATCTCGACCCGGAGGTGGACGTCTCGGAGGTGCCGAAAGCGGCCAGGCTCGACGAGTGGCTGCGCCGCTACCCGGCGGGCGACGTCGCGTTCATCCAGCTGCCGTTCAACCACCCGGTGTTCATCCTGTTCACCTCGGGCACCACCGGCAAGCCCAAGTGCATCGTGCACGGCGCGGGCGGCACCCTGCTGCAGACGCTCAAGATGTACAAGCTGCAGTTCGACGTGCGGCCCGGAGACCGCTTCTTCTACTACAGCACCACCAACTGGGTGATGTGGAACCTGCTGTTCGCGGGCCTCGCGGCCGAGGCGAGCCTGATGCTGTACGACGGCTCGCCGTTCGCGCGCGGCGGCGCGGTCCTCTTCGACTACGCGCAGAAGGAGCGCTTCAGCCATTTCGGCACCTCGGCGAAGTTCATCGACGCGATCGCCAAGCGCGGCCTGCGCCCGGGCGACGCGCACGGGCTGCCGGGGCTGCGCATGATCGTCTCGACCGGCTCGCCGCTCGCGCCGGAGAGCTTCGATTACGTCTACGACGCCATCAAGCGCGACGTGTGCCTGTCGTCGATCTCCGGCGGCACCGAGATCATGGCCGCGTTCGCCGATGCCAATCCGGTGCTGCCGGTGTACCGCGGCGAGCTGCAGTGCCGCTCGCTCGGGCTGGCGGTCGAGGTGTTCGACGAAGAGGGCAAGCCGGTGGTCGGCAAGAAGGGCGAGCTGGTGTGCACCAGGCCCTTTCCGTCGATGCCGCTCGGCTTCTGGAACGACCCGGGCGACCAGCGCTACCACGCCGCGTATTTCGCCAGGTATCCGAACGTCTGGTGCCACGGCGACTGGTGCGAGCTCACCGAGCGCGGCACCATGATCGTCTACGGGCGCTCGGACGCAACATTGAATCCCGGCGGCGTGCGGATCGGCACCGCCGAGCTCTACCGGGTGGTCGAGCGCATCCCGGAGGTCGAGGAGTCGGTCGCGATCGGCCAGCTCTGGCCGCCCGGCCAGCCGACCGACTCGCGCGTGGTGCTGTTCGTCAAGCTGCGCGACGGGCGCTCGCTCGACGCCGCGCTCGAGGAGCGCATCCGCGCCGAGATCCGCAAGCACGCCTCGCCTCGCTACGTGCCGGCGCGGATCGTGCAGGTGGAAGACATCCCGCGCACCAAGAACGGCAAGGTGGTCGAGCTGGCGGTGAAGGCGGTCGTGCACGGCATGCCGGTGGCGAACACCGACGCGCTGGCGAACCCCGAGGCACTCGAGCTCTTCCGCGATCTGCCCGAGCTCGCCGCCTAGGTGCGGGCCCGGAGATTGCTTGGAGCGCAGTGATGCGAGAGCGTCACTTTCTTTCGCTCGGTCCGAGCGGCTTTCATCGCATTGCGTACACCGATTGGGGCGACCCGGCGCACCCGCACGCGGTCGTATGCGTGCACGGCCTCGCGCGCAACAGCCGGGACTTCGATTTCCTCGCCACCGGGCTCGAATCCGTCTGCCGGGTCGTTTGCATGGACGTGGTCGGCCGCGGCGACAGCGACTGGCTCGAAAACAAGTCGGATTACACCTTCTCCACCTACCAGTCCGACGCCGCAGCGATGCTCGCGCGCATCACCGCGCCGGCGGCCGGAACCTGGCTCGACGCGCTGCGGGGGCGTGCCGCGAACGGCGGCCAGCCGCGTCTCGATTGGGTCGGCACCTCGATGGGCGGACTGATCGGGATGCTCCTCGCGGCAAAGCCGGGCTCGCCGATCCGGCGCCTGGTGCTGAACGACGTGGGGCCCTTCATCCCGTGGAGCGCACTGTTCCGGATGAAGGGTTACGTCGGGCGCGGCAGGCGCTTCGTCTCCATGGAGGAGGTGGAGAGCTATCTGCGTGAGGTCTGCGCCTCCTTCGGCCCGCTGAGCGACGAACAGTGGCGGCATCTCGCGCTGCACGGCTCGAGTCCCGCCGACGACGGCGGATTCGCGCTGCGCTACGACCCCGGCCTCGGGCGGGGGCTGCACGGTCACATCGATCCGGAGTTCCCCATCGGCCCGGACATCCTGCGCGGCATCGACCTGTGGAGCGTGTGGAACAAGGTCGAGTGCCCGGTGCTCGTGCTGCGCGGGGCGGAGTCCGAGGTGCTGCTCCCGTCCACGGTCGAGGAGATGCGCCGGCGCAAGCCGGATCTCGATGTGGTCGAATTCCCCGGCGTCGGCCACGCGCCCGCGCTGATGAGCGCCGGGCAGATCGGCGTGGTGAAGGAGTTCCTCCTGCGTTAATGCTTGGCGATCGCAGCCGGATGTAATACTATCCAGCATTTGATGTATTACACCGGGAGCGCCGCATGACCCTGACCGTCCGCCTGCCCCCGCGCGTTGAGCAGGAGCTCGCCGAATACTGCGCAAAGCGCCGCCTTTCCAAGAGCGAGGCGGTGAAGCGGGCGCTCGAGGAGCTGCTGCGCACGTCTGGGGAAGTGCGGAGTTCACGCCATCCCTTTATCGGTGGGGACAAGGGCGACGGCTCCGATGTGTCCGGCAACATCAAGGCAGCGCTACGCACCCGCTTTCGTCGGCGCGTCCGGTGAAGCGCGTTCTGGTGGACAGCGGGTTTCTGGTTGCGCTCGGCATCGAGCGCGACCCCCGGCACCGCGCGGCGCTCGGCTTCCTCGAGGGCTACGTCGGCGAGCTGCTCGTGCCCGCGCCGGTCGTGATCGAAAGCTGCTATTTCCTTTCGACCGCCGGCAAGGTGCGCCTGCTCGATTGGCTGCGCAAGCTGCCCCGTAAGGTCCTTGACCTGCCCGTTCGCGCGTATCCCGAAGTGGGCGAAATCCTTGCCCGCTATGCCGATCTGGACCCTGATTTCACCGATGCGGCCATTGTCTGGCTCGCCAACCATGTGGGTTGCAGTGCCATCCTTACTGTGGACGACCGGGACTTCAGCACCTTCAGGCTGAAAAAGGGCAAGCGCTTTGAACTGGTGAAGTGGTTTGAGCGGTGAAGACTCCCGCGCCGGGGATCGAGCTTGCGCGCAAGCGCTACCGGGCGATGCTCAAGGAAAGGAAAGGGCAGTGACCGAGAAACTGAAGATGGAACGCGGCAGCGGGAACGTGTTCCTCGACATCGGGTTCCCGCGGGACGAGGCGCAGAACCTTCATTTGCGCTCGGAACTGATGAGCCGCATCGAGCGCTTCGTCCGTTCAAGCGGACTGACGCAAAAGGAGTGCGCGGCCCGGATGGGTGTGACGCAGCCGCGGCTCAATGACCTTCTCAAAGGGAAGATCGAGAAATTCAGCCTCGATGCGCTGGTCAACATGCTCGGGCATGCCGGCATGCGGGTAGAGCTGAAAGTGAGAAAGGCCGCCTAGCCGGCCGGTGTATTTACCGCCGTGAAAGAGCGGCGCTAAGTTTGTGGCCAGCTTCGCGTAGCGTCCTCTCAGTCGTCGGCCAATCGATGCACGCATCGGTGATGGAAACGCCATAGCGGAGTTTCGAGCGCTCGACCAACGGCTGGTTGCCCCACTCGAGGTTGGATTCGATCATCGCGCCGACGATGGAGCGGTTGCCCTCGACGATCTGGTGAACGACGTCGGCGAACACGAGCGGCTGGCGGGCGGGGTCTTTGCCGCTATTGCCGTGGGAGCAATCCACCATGATGCTGCGCGGCAGGCCCGCGCGCTCGAGCTCTTGCTCTGTGAGGGTGACGGAGGCGGTGTCGTAGTTGGGTGCGGCGCCGCCGCGCAGCACGATGTGGGCGTACTTGTTCCCCCGGGTGTAGGTGAGCGCGCAGCGGCCCTCGGGGTCGATGCCGAGGAAGGCATGCGGTTGCGACACCGACAGCAGCGCGTTGATGGCCACCGTGCGACTGCCGTCGGTGCCGTTCTTGATGCCGACCGGCATGGAAAGCCCGCTCGCCATCTCGCGGTGGGTCTGGGACTCGGTGGTGCGCGCGCCGATGGCGCTCCACGAGACCAGATCCGCGAGGTATTGCGGGGTGATCGGATCGAGCGCCTCGGTGCCGCAGGGAAGGCCGAGCTCGTTCAAGTCGAGGAGCAGCCGCCGCGCGATGCGCAGGCCCTTCTCGATGTGGAAGGAGTCGTCGAGGTCGGGGTCGTTGACGAGGCCCTTCCAGCCGACCGTGGTGCGCGGCTTCTCGAAGTACACGCGCATGACGAGGAACATCGTGTCGGCGATTTCCTTCGCGAGCGCGGCGAGCCGCCGGCCGTAGTCGAGCGCGGCCTGCGGATCGTGGATCGAGCAGGGGCCGACGACGACGAAAAGGCGCGGGTCGGCGCGGTCCAGGATGCGCTTGATGGCGTCGCGGCCGGCGAGGACGTTCTTCTTCGCGGCCTCCGAGAGCGGCAGCTCGTCGTGGAGCCGCTCGGGCGAGACCAGGCGCACCTGGTTGACGACGTTGAGGTCGTCGACCTGGGGCGTGCGGAACATCGGCCTAGTCTACCGGTCTGCTGCGATGGCGGCGGCGATCGCCTCGACCACCGCGCCCTGCTCGCCGATCGCGGGCTCGATCGTGATGTTCACGCCCGGGTGCTCGTGGAGGAGCCCGGGGAGATCCTCCTTGACGTGGCCGCCCGGGCCGAGAAAGAGCGGAACAACCCGTATGGCGCCGACCCCGTCGGCGGCGAGCGCGTCGATCGCCTCGCGCAGTGTGGGCCGCATCCGCTCCAGATAGGCGACCCTGACCTGCACCTTGGGCAGTTTCTTCGACAGCGCGTCCGCGATGCGCTCGAACGGCCGCGCCCACCCAGGCTCGCGCGAGCCGTGGGCGAAAAGGACGATTGCTTCCTTCAATGCAGCGTGGCGCGGCGGCGCTCGTAGATGCCCTGCAGCAGCCGCAGCGACCCCAGCGAGATCGCGCGGTGCGTGAGCGCGTGGCCGAGGTCCTCGACGATGTCGAGTGTGACCGGAACATGCAGCGCCTCGAGCACGCGTGCGGCGCGCTCGGCGTACACGCGCGAGACCACCGAATCGACCTCGCCGTGCACCAGGTGGATGCGCGAGGGGATGCGGCTCCCGGTGCGCGGCAGGCTGGCGAAGCGCGATGAGAACGCGACTACCGCGCCCGCGAGCCCGGGAAACGCCTTCACGGCTTCGAGCGCGACCGTGCCGCCCTGCGAGAAGCCGATCAGCACGGTGCGGTTCGCCGCAACGCCGAAATTGGTCTGCTCGCGCCGCACCAGGTCCTCGAAGTCCGGCAGCATCGCTGCGACGCGCTCGCGGTGGTTGTCGACGTTCAGGCCGCGCGTCGGGTACCAGTCCTGCGGTGCGCCGCCGCGCGCGTCCGGGTCGAAGCCGCTCGGCAGCACCAGCACGGCGCTCGGGAAGCGCGCCTGGAAGCGGAAGGCGATCGGCACCATCGACTGCGCGGTGGCGCCGCAGCCGTGCAGGAAGACGAAGAGGTGATTCGCCGGGTGATCCTGGGTGGGAGCGAAGCGGAACACCCGGCCGGAGGACATGCGGGGGATTGTTACTCCGCAAGCTCGTTTCTGTAAACTGATTCAGGTCCTTTCTCAGGTACGCCATGGCAACCAACCGATTTCTCAAGGCTTTCTGGGTGCTCGCCAGGCCCTACTGGGTGTCCGAGCAGCGCGCGAAGGGTCTCGGGCTCCTGGCGGCCGTGGTGGGCCTGTCGCTCGGGCTGGTGTGGATCAACGTGCAGCTCAACGCCTGGTACAACGACTTCTACAACTCGATCCAGGAAAAGCGCCTGGACGACTTCTATGCGTTGATCGGTTACTTCCTGCTCCTTGCGCTCATCTACATCGCCGCGGCGGTGTACCGCCTGTATTTGCGCCAGATGCTCGAGATCGAATGGCGCACCTGGCTGAACGAGCGCTTGCTCGCGGACTGGCTGAAGGACCGCGCCTACTACCAGCTGCAGCTTCTGGACCGCGGCACCGACAACCCGGACCAGCGCATCGCGGACGACCTGCGCCTGTTCGTCGATTCGACGCTGATCCTCGGCCTGGGGCTGCTCTCGGCGGTGGTGACGCTCGTCTCGTTCATCACCATCCTGTGGGCGCTCTCCGGCGCGATCACGCTCGCCGGCATGACGATCCCGGGCTACATGGTCTGGTTCGCGGTGCTCTACGCGCTCGCCGGCTCGGTGCTCACCCACGCGATCGGCAGGCCGCTCATCGGGCTCAACTTCAACCAGCAGCGCTACGAGGCCGACTATCGCTTCTCGCTGGTGCGGCTGCGCGAGAACAGCGAAGGCGTCGCGCTCTACACGGGCGAGCAGGAAGAGCTCGGCAACTTCCGCGAGCGCTTCCGCTACGTGATCTCCAACTGGTGGGGGATCATGAAAAAGCAGAAGCAGCTCGGCTGGTTCACCAACTTCTACGCACAGATCGCGGTGGTCTTCCCGTTCGTCGTCGCCGCGCCGCGCTACTTCTCCGGCGCGATCCAGCTCGGCGGCCTGATGCAGATCGCGCAGGCGTTCGGGCAGGTGCAGAGCGCGCTGTCCTGGTTCATCGACGTGTATCCGGCGTTCGCGGAGTGGAAGGCGACCGTGGACCGGCTCACCGGCTTCACCTCGTCGCTGGCGCGCGTGCGCGAAGAGGCGGCGCGCCTGGACGGCGAGCGGGCCGAAGGCGCGACCGATGCGCTTTCCACCGAAGGGCTCGCGCTCGAGCTGCCGCAGGGCGTGCCGCTGCTGACGCCTACGACGCTCGAATTCAGGCGCGGCGAGCACGTGCTGGTGAGCGGTCCCTCCGGTGCGGGCAAGAGCACGCTGTTCCGCGCCCTGGCGGGAATCTGGCCCTATTGGCGCGGCCGCGTGAAGCTGCCCAGGGGAGCGCGCCTGCTGTTCCTGCCGCAGAAGCCTTATCTGCCGATCGGCGCGCTCAAGCACGTCGTGTGCTATCCGGCGCAGGCCGCCAGCTTCGCGGACGCGGACGTGCGCGATGCGCTCGCCGCGGTCGGGCTCGGACATTTCTCGGGCGACCTGGAGCGTCGCGAGAACTGGGCGCAGCTGCTCTCGGGCGGCGAGCAGCAGCGTCTCGCGTTCGCGCGCGCGCTGCTCAACCGGCCCGACTGGCTGTTTCTCGACGAGGCGACGGCATCGCTGCCCGCGGAGGCGCAGGCGGCGCTTTACCGGCTGCTGCGCGAGCGCTTGCCGGCCACCACGCTGGTGTCGATCAGCCACCACCTGGAGCTCGCCGAGTACCACCCGCGGCGCCTGGCGTGGCGCGGCGCGGGTTCGCCGGCGCCGGCGCTCGCCGCCGCCTAGGCTCTCACGGCGCGCCGTTCTATCCGTGAGCTGCCAAGACAGTACCAACGCTCGGTTTTGTCAACAAAGGCCTCAGTGCCCTGCCGGTGTGACTGTCCGGGTGAGCGGCCACATCCTCCGGAGCGCCTTCGGCGACGATGTGCCCTCCGCCGTCGCCGCCCTCGGGACCCAGGTCCACGATCCAGTCCGCGGTCTTGACGACGTCCAGGTTGTGCTCGATCACCACCACGGTGTTGCCGGCGTCGCGCAGCCTGTGCAGCACCTCGAGCAGCTGCTTGACGTCGTGGAAGTGGAGGCCGGTGGTCGGCTCGTCGAGGATGTAGAGGGTGCGCCCGGTCTCGCGCTTGGAGAGCTCGAGCGCGAGCTTGACGCGCTGCGCCTCGCCGCCCGAAAGCGTGGTCGCCGACTGGCCGAGCTTCACGTAGCCGAGGCCGACGTCGAGCAACGTCTGGAGCTTCCTCGCGATCGCCGGCACCGCCGAGAAGAACTGCGCCGCCTCGGCGACGGTCGTCTCGAGCGCCTCGCGAATGTTCCTGCCCTTGTAGCGGATCTCGAGCGTCTCGCGGTTGTAGCGATGGCCGTGGCACACGTCGCAAGGCACGTAGATGTCGGGAAGGAAGTGCATCTCGACGCGCGTGACGCCGTCGCCCTGGCAGGCCTCGCAGCGCCCGCCCTTGACGTTGAACGAGAAGCGCCCCGCGTCGTAGCCGCGGCTGCGCGCCTCGGGCACCCCGGCGAACAGCTCGCGGATCGGCGTGAACAGCCCGGTGTAGGTCGCGGGATTGGAGCGCGGCGTGCGCCCGATCGGGCTCTGGTCGACGCTCGCTACCTTGTCGAGCAGCTCGATTCCGCTGATCGAATCGAACGGCGCCGGCTCTGCGGCCGAGCCGTAGAGCTGACGCGCAGTCGCTGCATACAGGGTGTCGTTGATGAGCGTGGATTTTCCGGAGCCCGAGACCCCGGTGACGCAGACGAGCAGCCCGAGCGGAAGGCTCAGGTCGATCGCTTTCAGGTTGTTGCCGCGCGCACCGCGCACCACGAGGCGATCCGCGCCCGGGCGATTCCTGCGCGCCGGCACCTCGATCGCGAGCGCGCGCGAGAGATATCTGCCGGTGAGCGAGTCGGGCGCCGCGATAATGGCCTGCGGCGGTCCCTCGGCGATCACGCGCCCGCCGGCCTCGCCCGCGCCCGGTCCCATGTCCACCACGTAGTCTGCGGCGCGGATCGCGCCTTCGTCGTGCTCGACCACGATCACCGAGTTGCCGAGGTCGCGCAGGCGCTTCAGCGTTTCGATCAGCCGCGCGTTGTCGCGCTGGTGCAGGCCGATCGAGGGCTCGTCGAGCACGTACATCACGCCCGTCAAGCCCGAGCCGATCTGGCTCGCGAGGCGGATGCGCTGCGCCTCGCCGCCCGAGAGCGTCCCGGCCGCGCGGTCGAGCGCGAGGTAATCGAGCCCGACGTTCACCAGGAACTCGAGGCGATTGACGATCTCGCGCACGATGCGCTCGGCGACCTGGCCGCGCGCGCCCTCGAGCCTGAGAGCGCGCCAGAATTCGAGCGTGCTCCCGAGCGGCCAGCTCGAGACCTCGTGCAGCGTGCGGCCGGCGACGCGCACGTGCCGCGCCTCGCGGCGCAGCCGCGCGCCGCCGCACTCGGGACAGGCGCGCGAGTTGAGATACTTGGCGAGCTCTTCGCGCACCACCGCGGAGTCGGTCTCGCGGTAGCGGCGCTCCAGGTTGGGGATCACGCCCTCGAAGGGATGCTCCCGCGTCGTGCCGCGGCCGCGCTCGCCCGGGTAGCGGAAGGCGATCGCTTCCTTTCCCGAGCCCTCGAGAATGAGTTTCTGCACCGCGTCGTCGAGCATCTCCCAGGGCTGCTCGGCGTCGAACCCGAAATGCTTCGCCAGCGACTGCAGCATCGAGTAATAGAAGTGGTTCCTGCGGTCCCAGCCCTTGATCGCGCCGCTCGCCAGGCTCAGATTGGGGTGCGCCACCACGCGCTTCGGATCGAAGAACTCGATCGCGCCCAGGCCGTCGCAGCGCGGGCACGCGCCCATCGGATTGTTGAAGGAGAAAAGGCGCGGCTCGAGCTCGGCGAGCGCGTAGTCGCACGCCGGGCAGGCGAATTTCGCCGAGAACAGGTGCTCGCTCCCGGTATCGGTCTCGAGCGCGATCGCACGGCCGTCGGCGTGCCTGAGCGCGGTCTCGAACGACTCGGCGAGCCGCTGCCTCGCATCGGGGCGCACGCGCAGCCGGTCGACCACCACGTCCACCGAGTGCCTGGCGTTCTTCGCCAGGCGCGGCGCGCCGTCGAGGTCCAGGATCTTTTTGTCCACGCGCACCCGCGTGAAACCCTGCGCGCGCAATTCGTCGAACAGATCGGACTGCTCGCCCTTCCTTGCCGCCACCACGGGCGCGAGGATCATCAGCCTCGCGTCCTGCGGCAGCGCGAGCACGTGGTCCACCATCTGCGCCACCGTCTGCGCCTCGAGCGCCAGCCCGTGATCGGGGCAGAACGGGGTGCCGGCACGCGCGTAGAGCAGTCTCAGGTAGTCGTGGATCTCGGTGACCGTGCCGACGGTCGAGCGCGGGTTGTGGCTCGCGGCCTTCTGCTCGATCGCGATCGCCGGAGAAAGCCCCTCGATCAGGTCCACGTCGGGCTTCTCCATCAGCTGCAGGAACTGGCGCGCGTAGGCCGAGAGCGACTCGACGTAGCGCCGCTGCCCTTCGGCGTAGAGCGTGTCGAACGCGAGCGAGCTCTTGCCCGAGCCGGAGATGCCGGTGATCACCACGAGCTTGTTGCGCGGCAGCTCGAGGTTGACGTTCTTCAGGTTGTGCGTGCGCGCGCCGCGGATGCGCAGGCTGTTCATGAATCGGGACGCGAAAAATAAACTTGCTACTATAGCGCCGTTCGCTTTCCCGCCGATACCCTTTCGTGGTCCCCGAACGCATGAGTCCGGCCGAGCTGCGCGCCGGCGCGAGCCTCGCCGGCGTCTACGGCCTGCGCATGCTCGGGCTGTTCATCATCCTTCCCGTCTTTGCGGTGCATGCCGCCATGCTGGAGGGCGGCGGCGACCTCACCCTGGTCGGCATTGCGCTCGGCGTGTACGGGCTGTCGCAGGGCATTCTGCAGATTCCGTTCGGCATGGCCTCCGACCGGTGGGGCAGGAAGCCCCTGATCTACGCCGGCCTGCTCGTCTTCGCGGCAGGCAGCTTTCTCGGTATGGCGGCAGACGACATCTGGACCGCGATCGCGGCGCGCACCCTGCAGGGAGCCGGCGCGATCAATTCGGTCGCCATGGCGCTCGCCGCGGACCTCACGCGGGAACAGCACCGCACCAAGATCATGGCCATGATCGGCGCCTCGATCGGGCTCATGTTCGCGCTGTCGCTCGTGGGGGCGCCGCTGCTCTACCGCGCGATCGGCATGGGCGGATTATTTGCCCTGACGGGGATGCTTTCGCTGGCCGCAGTGTGGGTCGTGAGGACGCAGGTGCCCGATCCGCCGCCCGCGCCGCGCGAGGGGGAGCAGGCCGGCACGTCGCCCGCGGCGCTTCTCGACCCGGAGCTGCTGCGCCTGAACGCCGGTATCTTCATCCTGCACGTCATTCTGTACGCGATGTTCGTGGTGGTGCCGCCGCGCCTGGTCGATGCCGGCCTGCCGCTTGCCGATCACTGGAAAATGTACCTGCCGGTCGTGCTCGCCTCGTTCGCCCTCATGATCCCTGCCGTCATGTATGTCGACCGGCGCAATCGCCCGAAGCCGGTGCTTGTGGGCGCGGTCGTGCTGCTGGTCGGCGTCGAGGCGGCGCTCGGCGCGGCGCCATCGGGAGTCGCGACGCTCGCCGCGCTCATGCTCGCATTCTTCGTCGCATTCAACGTGCTCGAGGCGCTGCTTCCGTCCCTGGTGTCGCGCGTCGCACCGGCGCAGGGGCGTGGGGTGGCGATCGGCGTGTACAACACCACGCAGACACTCGGGGTATTCTTCGGCGGTCTGCTCGGCGGGTGGGTCGCGGGGAACTTTGGCGCCCGGGCCGTGTTCGCGGCCTGCGCGGGGCTCGCCGCACTGTGGCTCGCCGCGGCTGCCGGCATGCGGTCGGCGCCGGCTCCGGTCAACCAACTTTCGAGTCTGACGTTTTCCATTGCGACGGGCGTCGAGACCACGGGGCTGCGCGAGGCGCTGGCGCGCGTTCGCGGCGTGCGCGAGGCCGAGGTGCTCGCGCACGAGCGCATCGCGCGGCTCAAGGTGGTGCCCGGCCAGTGGGACGAGGGCAGCGTGCGTAAACTTGTTGCGGGCGAAACGTAGAATAGGGAGGCGTCATGGCATCCGTGAACAAAGTGATCCTGGTGGGAAACCTCGGGGCCGACCCCGAGACTCGCTATCTGCCGAGCGGCGAGGGCGTGACGAATATCCGCGTCGCGACCACCGATCGCTGGAAGGACAAGGCGAGCGGCGAGCAGAAGGAGGCGACCGAGTGGCACCGCATCGCGTTCTTCGGGCGCCTGGCGGAGATCGCCGGCGAGTACCTGAAGAAGGGCTCGCAGGTCTACATCGAGGGCCGCATCCGCACCCGCAAGTGGCAGGACAAGGAGGGCCATGACCGCTACTCGACCGAGATCGTCGCCGACACGATGCAGATGCTTGGCCGGCGCGAGGGGGCGGGAGAGGCGCGCGGGGAGCCGGCCGCCGGCGCGAAGAGCGAGCCCAAGGACGAGCCCAAGGCCGCTGCGGCCAAGAAGCCCGCCGGCAAGTTCGACGACATGGAAGACGACATCCCGTTCTGAGCGGGTCTGTCGGGTATAATTCACCCGCAAATCAGAGGCATAGGAATGCCGATCTACGAATACCGCTGCGCCGAATGCGGCTTCCAGGACGAGTACCTGCAAAAGGTCTCGGAGCCGCCGATGAGCGTCTGCCCCTCCTGCGGCAAGGCCTCGTTCGCGAAGCTCCTGAGCGCTGCGGGCTTCCAGTTGAAGGGCAGTGGCTGGTACGCGACCGACTTCCGGAACAGCGGCAAGAAGCCGGTCGCCAAGCCGGGCGAAAGCAAGGCCGACGCGAAGGTCGAGGCGAAATCGGACGCGAAGGCCGAGGCGAAATCGGACGCGAAGGCCGAGGCGAAATCGGACGCGAAGGCCGACGCCGCGCCGGCGAGCGGACAGGGCGCCTGCTCGGCCTGCACGACCGACTGAGCGCACAATACACACCCGACCGGCCCGGCGCGAGCCGGGCTTTTTTGTTTCCGGAATCTGCCGCGACGTCTTTGGTCCCTTGAGAAAATACCTCATCACCGGCCTGCTCATCTGGATCCCGCTGGTCATCACGATCTGGGTGCTCAAGCTCGTCGTCGACGTGCTCGACCAGTCGCTGCTGCTGCTGCCGCCCGCGTTCCGCACCGAGCAATGGCTCGGCATCCACGTCCCGGGCATGGGGGTGGTGATGACGCTGGTGATCGTGTTCGTGACCGGGGTGTTCGCCACCAATTTTTTCGGCGCGCGAATGGTGCAGCTGTGGCACGAGGTGCTGCACCGCATCCCGGTGGTGAATTCGATCTACTCGAGCGTCAAGCAGATTTCCGACACCCTGTTCTCGTCGGGCAGCCAGGCCTTCCGCAAGGCGCTGCTGGTGCAGTGGCCGCGCGACGGCATGTGGACGATCGCGTTCCAGACCGGCACGCCGGGCGCCGGCGTCACCGGGCGGCTGCAGGGCGAATTCCTGAGCGTGTACGTGCCGACGACGCCGAACCCGACCGGCGGCTACTTCATCATCGTGGCGCGCCAGGACGTGATCGAGCTCGACATGACGGTGGACCAGGCGCTCAAGTACGTCATCTCGATGGGCGTCGTGCCGCCGAACGGCCGTTAGCGAAGCCTCCCGGATGCGGACCCACTATTGCGGCGAGCTCTCCACCGCGCTGCTCGACCGGGCGGTGACGCTGACCGGCTGGGCGCACCGCCGGCGCGACCACGGGGGGGTGATCTTCATCGACCTGCGCGACCGCGAAGGCCTCGCGCAGGTGGTATGCGACCCGGACCGGCCCGAGGCGTTCCGCGTGGCCGAAAACGTCCGCAACGAGTTCGTGCTCCAGGTGACGGGCAAGGTGCGCCGGCGCCCCGAGGGCACGGTGAACCCGGATCTGCGCACCGGCGAGGTCGAGGTGCTGGCGCAGCAGCTGGAGATCCTCAACCCGTCGCACACGCCGCCCTTCCAGATCGACGAGGACAATCTCTCGGAGAACACCCGGCTCACCTATCGCGTCCTCGACCTCAGGCGCGAGCCGATGCAGAGGAACCTGCGCCTTCGCTACCGAGTGGCGATGGCGGTGCGCGGCTACCTCGACGAGCAGGGCTTCATCGACATCGAGACGCCGATGCTCACGCGCTCGACCCCCGAGGGCGCGCGCGACTACCTCGTGCCGAGCCGCGTGCACCCCGGAGAGTTCTACGCGCTGCCGCAGTCGCCGCAGCTGTTCAAGCAGCTGCTCATGGTGGCGGGGTTCGACCGCTACTACCAGATCGTGAAGTGCTTCCGCGACGAGGACCTGCGCGCCGACCGCCAGCCCGAGTTCACGCAGATCGACCTCGAGATGTCATTCCTCGACGAGCGCGCCATCCAGGACCTGACGGAGGGGTTGATCCGCCGCGTGTTCCGCAACGTGCTGGGCGAGGAGCTTCCCGAGCCGTTTCCGCGGCTCACCCACGCCCAGGCGCTCGAGCGCTACGGCTCGGACAAGCCGGACCTGCGCGTGCCGCTGGAGCTCACCGAGCTCACCGAGCTCATGAAATCGGTCGAGTTCAAGGTGTTCCGCCAGGCCGCCGAGCTGCCCGGCGGCCGGGTTGCCGCCTTGAAAACAAGCTGCGAGCTCACGCGCAAGGAAATCGACGACTACACGGCGTACGTCGCCAACTTCGGCGCGAAAGGGCTCGCCTACATCAAGGTGAATCCCGACGGCCTGCAGTCGCCGATCGTCAAGTTCCTGCCGGAAGGCGTGCTGCAGCAGATCGTTTCGCGAACCGGCGCCAAGGCCGGCGACCTGATCTTCTTCGGCGCCGACCGCGCGAAGATCGTCAACGACGCGCTCGCGGCGCTGCGCGCAAAGCTCGGCCAGGACAAGGGCCTCGCGCAGAAGGGCTGGCGGCCGCTGTGGGTGGTCGATTTCCCGCTGTTCGAGTGGGACGAGACAGAAAAGCGCTGGGCGCCGGTGCATCACCCGTTCACCTCGCCGAAGAACGGGCACGAGGACCTGCTGGCGAGCGAGCCGGGACGGGCGCTGTCCAAGGGCTACGACCTGGTGCTGAACGGCTGGGAGATCGGCGGCGGCTCGGTGCGCATCCACCGCGCCGAGGTGCAGTCGAAGGTGTTCGATGCGCTCGGCATCTCGGCCGAGGAGGCGCGCGCGAAGTTCGGGTTCCTGCTCGACAACCTGCAATTCGGCGCGCCGCCGCACGGCGGCATCGCCCTCGGCCTCGACCGGCTGGTGGCGCTCATGGCGGGCGCCGACTCGATCCGCGACGTGATCGCGTTTCCCAAGACGCAGCGCGCCCAGTGCCTGCTCACGCAGGCGCCCAGCCCGGTGGACGAGAAGCAGCTGCGCGAGCTGGGGCTGCGCCTCAGGGAGCCGCCGCAGGCTTGAGCGCCAAGCACCCGGTTTCGGTCCTCGTCGTCGTCCACACCGCGCGGCTCGAAGTGCTGCTGCTCGAGCGCGCCGCGCGCCCCGGCTACTGGCAGTCGGTCACCGGCTCGCTCGAGAGCGAGGACGAGCCGCCGGAAGCGGCCGCGGCGCGCGAGCTGCGCGAGGAGACCGGGATCGACCCGGCCCAGGGGCGGCTGGAGCGCTGGAACGTCGCCAATACCTTCGAGATCTTCGCCGAGTGGCGGCACCGCTACGCCCCCGGCGTGACGCGCAACACCGAGCACGTGTTCGGCCTGGCGCTTCCCGAGCCGGTCGCGGTGGTGCTTGCGCCCGAGGAGCATCTCGCATTCGAGTGGTTGCCGTGGCGCGAAGCGGCGGCAAAATGCTTCTCGTGGTCCAACCGCGACGCGATCCGCATGCTCGGCGAGAATGCCGTGACGGGTTAGACGTCGTGCGGCAGTGGCGCATGTTGCATGTCGCGATGCTGCTCGCCGCGGCCCACAGCGCCGGCGGGCGGGCGGCCGAGGACTTTTCGGTCGAGGCCGAGCGCCGCGGGGAGCGCGTGGACGTACGCGCACAGGCCGCGGTCGCCGCGCCGGTGGACGTGGTGTGGGGTGTGATCACCGATTACGAGCGGCTGCCGCGGTTCATTCCAGGGGTGGCGAAGAGCGTGGTGCGCTCGCGCGGCGGCAACCGGCTGGTGCTCGAACAGTCCGGCGAGGCGAGGTTCTTCATCTTCTCGTTTCCGATCGAGGTGACGCTCGAGGTGGCCGAGCGGCCGCGCGAGTCGGTGTCCTCGCGCGCGGTCGCCGGCAACGTGAAGAGCATGAGCGGCCGCTACGAGATCCATCCCGATCAGGCGCGAGGCATGGTGTGGCTGTGCTACTTCGGCGCGATCGAGCCCGATTTCTACCTGCCGCCGCTCGTGGGCATGGCCGCGCTTCGCGGCACGATCGAGGAGCAGTTCGCCGCCATGGTGGCCGAGATCGAGCGCCGCGCGGCGGGCGGCGCCGGGAAATGAACGTCGTCCTGCGTGGCCTGTGCGTCGCGGTGGCCGCCGCGGCCGCCGGCTGCGCGACGGTTCAGGATCCGTTCCCCGCCAACCTGCAATCGCCTTCGGAGCAGGTGCGCCGCTGCGCTGAATGGTTCCAATCGCTTGACGCGGAGGTGGACGCCGCCGGAGTGCGCGACGCGCAGTACGCGCGCGTGCCGGGATTTCCGTACCTGCGCGTCGATCGCATCTCGGCCTCGCTGCGCGGCCGCGCCGCGGCGAACGAGCCTGCGCTGCAGCGCTTCGCCGACCGGCTGCTCGACCTCGATCTCGAGTCGCGCCGCCACGAGATCGCCAACCTGCCGCGCCGGGGCTTCGACGCGCTCCCCGAGGCCGCGGAATTCGGGCGCGCAGGCGCGCTGCACTACACGCGCGCATGCGGCCGGCTGCTGCGCGATCTCGACCTGGCGAAGCCCGAGGCGCGCGCGGCGCTGCTGCGCAGCGCGTCGGTGCCGGATGACTATTCGACTGCGAGTCGCCTCCTGGGGCTCTATGCGCTCACGCGCATCGCGTTCGCCGACGGCGTCAGGCGATGGCAGGAGGAGGATCTCGAGGCGTTTCGCGCCGAGGCGCGCCTGCCGGCCGGCGCGGTGCTGGTGCGCTACGCCCCGCCGACGGCCGGGGCGCTCGCGCGAAGCGCAGTGGCCGCGATCCTGCGCTCCGCGCATCTCGACCCGCTCGGAATGCCCGAGCTGCCCGATACGGACTTCGAGCGCCTTGCCGCCGCGTATGCGCCGAGCTTCGAGATCGCGGTTGCGGGCGATGCGGATCGCTTCGGCGCGCTGCGCTGGCGGCGCGGCGACCCTGTTCCCGAGGTGAACGCCGCGGAGCCCGCGGTCTACGTTCAAGCGGCCTACACAGATTACGGCGACCGGGTGCTGCTGCAGCTCGTCTACACGATCTGGTTTCCCGAGCGTCCGGCGCAAGGCGCTTTCGATCTCTACGCCGGCCGGCTCGACGGCGTGATGTGGCGGGTGACGCTTGCTCCGGACGGCGAGCCGGTGCTCTACGACTCGATTCACAGCTGCGGCTGCTACCACAAGTTCTTCCCTACGCCGCGCGCCCGGCCGCGCCCGGCGCCCGATCCGCTCGAGGAATGGGCGTTCGTGCCGCAGCCGCTGCCGCGCGTCGCCGAGGACGAGCGCCCGGTGCTGCGCATCGCCTCGGGCACGCACTTTATCGAGCGTGTCACGCTTGTCCGGGGCAGCGATAGCGTCGCGCGCTATTCGTTCCTGCCTTACGACGCGCTGCGCTCGATGCCGCGGCTAGAGGGCGGAGCGCGCAGCGCGTTCGGCCCCGACGGCCTCATGGCCGGCACCGAGCGCGCGGAGCGGATCCTCTTCTGGCCGATGGGGATCGCTTCGGCCGGGGCAATGCGGCAGTGGGGACGGCACGCCACCGCGTTCGTCGGCAGGCGCCACTTCGACGACGCCGACCTCGTCGAGCGCCGCTTCGAGCTCGATCTCGGGGAGGAGCGGCGATGACGCGGCGGCTGCGCGTGGTGACGCTGAACATCCACAAGGGCCTGTCGCACTTCAACCGCCGCGTGGTGATCCACGAGCTGCGCGAGGGCCTGCGCGATATCGACCCCGACCTGGTCTTTCTCCAGGAGGTGCAGGGGCTGAACCAGCGAAACGCGCTGCGCTTCGCCGCCTGGCCGGCCGCTCCGCAGCACGAGTTCCTCGCCGGCGAGGACTGGGAGCACGCCTACGTCAGCAACCGGGTATACGAGCACGGCCACCACGGCAACGCCATCCTGTCGCGTTTTCCGCTGGTGTCGGCGGAGCACGAGGACGTGTCGGACCACCGCTTCGAGCGCAGGGGGCTGCTGCATTGCGTGGTGTCGGTGCCCGGCTGGCGGCGCAACCTGCACTGCGTGTGCGTGCACCTGTCGCTGCACGAGCGCGGCCGCGGCCGGCAGCTCGAGGCGATCTCGGGCCGGCTCGAGGAGCTGGCCTCGCGCGGGTTGCCGATCATCGTGGCCGGCGATTTCAACGATTGGCGCCACCGCGCCAGCAGCATCCTGGAGCGGCGCCTGGGCATGACCGAGGCGTCGCTCGCGCGCCACGGGCGCGCGGCGCGCACCTATCCGAGCATGCTGCCGATCCTCGGGCTGGACCGCATCTACGTCCTCGGTTTCAAGGTCGCCGCATCGCGCGTGCACCGCGGCAGGCCGTGGTCGATGCTCTCCGATCACCTCGCGGTGAGCGCGGAACTGGAACGCACGCCACGCAATGCGCTACGTCGGCGGTAACCGGCTGACGCTGCTCAAGAACGGCGAGCGCTACTTTCCCGCGCTCGTCGAGGCGCTCGATCGAGCGCGCGAGGAGGTGTTCGTCGAGAGCTACATCTTCGCCGACGACGAGACCGGGAGCCTGGTCGCGGACGCGCTCGCTCGCGCGGCGGCGCGCGGCGTGCGCGTGCACCTGCTGCTCGACGGCTTCGGCGCGCGCGACTTCGCGCCGCGCTGGCGGGAGTCGCTGCGCGCGGCGGGCGCCGAGGTGCTGGTGTTCCGGCCCGACGTCAGCCCCTGGAACCTGAAGCGCGGGCGGCTGCGGCGCATGCACAGGAAGATCGCGTGCGTCGACGCCGCGGTGGCGTTCGTCGGCGGCATCAACATCATCGACGACTACGACACCCCCGGGCAGACGCCGCCGCGCTACGACTACGCGGTGCGCGTCGCCGGGCCGCTCGCGCGCGAGGTGCGCGCCGCCGCCGCGCGATTGTGGGCGCAGGTGTCCTGGGCGACGTTCCGGCGCAGATGGCCGGATTTTGCGTCGCTTCGCACGGCGCTGAACCGTCCGCCCGAGCCGCGGGCTGCGGCCGACGGACAGCGCGCGGCGCTGGTGGTGCGCGACAGCCTGCGCCATCGCCGCGACATCGAGGACGCCTACCTGCATCACATCGGCGCGGCGCGCGAGGAGATCCTGATCGCCTGCGCGTACTTTTTCCCCGGGCGGCGGTTCCGCCGCGCGCTCACCGAGGCTGCCGCGCGCGGCGTGCGCGTGCGGCTGCTGCTGCAGGGACGGGTGGAATACGTTCTGCTTCACTACGCCGCGCGCGCGCTGTACGGCTCGCTGCTCGATGCGGGAATCGAGATCCACGAGTATCACCGCAGCTTCCTGCACGGCAAGGTGGCGGTGTTCGATTGCTGCGTGGCGTGCGTCGGCTCCTCGAACATCGACCCGTTCAGCCTGCTGCTCGCGCGCGAGGCGAACCTGTTCGTCGACGACGCCGGGTTCGCCGAGGAGCTGCGTGCGAGCCTGGAGCAGGCGATGGAGACCGGGTCGCAGCCGCTCGCGCGGCGGCAGTGGAAGCTGCGGCCGCTCCCCGAGCGCGCCCGGATCTGGATGGCCTACGGCATCGCGCGGCTGCTGATGAGCTTCTACGGCTTCGAGCGCTATCACTGAGTCAGGCGAGCACCCGCAGCCGGCCGCCCTCGAGCGCCGGCACCACCGGATAGGCGTCGAAGCGGCAGGCGAATTCCACCTCGTGCTGCAGGCCGCGCGCGGACATCATGCGGCCGACGCGCGAGTCGAGCAGCACCTCGGGCGCCCTGGCATTTCGGTAGAGCGCGCGCGCCGCCTTCGCGGCATCGGAGAGATCGGCGCTCGCCCCGAGCAGCTCGGCGAGGCGCTCGACGAAGTACCCCGCCCCGTAGAAGTCCTCGAGGTTGAAGTTGTTGCCCGAGCCGGCGCAGACCGCGAGCACGGTCTCGCGCGGATGGCGTGCCGCGATGTGCTCGGCGAGGCGCCGCGCGTTGAGCAGGGCGCCGCAAAAGACGCGCGCCGCTCCACCGCAGCGGGTCATCGCCACGGTGCCGTTGGTGGTCGAATAAATCACCGCTTTGTCCTTCACGCCGTGCTCGAGCAGCGCGAGCGGGGCCGGATGGGCGAATCCCGGCAGCGTCTCGGCGTAGAGCTCGCCCGAGAGCACGTAGCGCCCCGGGGGCCGCTTCGCGCCCTCGGCGCGCGCAGCGGATTCGTCGGCGACCGGGACGACCTCGGAGGCGCCGTGCGCGAGCGCGGTCACCATGGTGGTGGTGGCGAACAGGATGTCGAGCACCACCACCACTTTCCCCGGCATGCGCACCGAATCGAGGTCCTCCTTCTTGGCGAGGACGTGGACCTTGTGCTGGAGCTCGATGTGCGCGCTCATGCCTGCGGCGCCACGCGCTCGTAGTTCGCGACGCGGCTGCGCAGGTCCTCGGGCAGCGGCGCCGGGTTCATGGTCGACGGCTCGGCGTTCACGTAGACCAGCTCGGCGGTGGCGAGCGGCGCCGCGGCCGGCTCGGGCTCGTCGCGGTAGATTTCGAAATTGAAGGTCATGCTCGTCCGCCCCAGCCGGCCGACGCGGCAGCCGACCGCGAGCACCTCGTCATAGCGCGCCGACCCGAGGTATTCGAGCGTCGCCTTGCGCAGGTAAAGGTCGGCTGCGTAGCGGTCCACGTAGCCCGCCGGATAGGGCAGGCCGATCGAGCGCCAGTACTGGGCCACCGCCGTGTCAAGGTAGGTGAAGTAATGGCCGTTGAACACGACGCCCTGCATGTCCACTTCGGCCCAGCGCACCCGCAGGCGGCGGCTGCAGACGAAATCCTCGCGCGGCATCCTAGACGACGGGAGAAATTGCTGGCAACATCGAACGGGTAGCAGCGCAGTTTAAACCAGAGGAGGGGATCATGTTGCGTACCTTACTCGCCGCGGCCGCCGCGGCAGCGATTGCCGGCGGTGCGCAGGCGCAGACCGTCAAGATCGCGATTCTCGGCCCGATGGCGTTCGTGCAGGGCGAGAACCACTGGGCCGGGGCCGAGATGGCGCGCGACGAGATCAACAAGGCGGGCGGCATCAACGTCGGCGGCAAGCGCGTGCAGATCGAGCTGATCCGCGCCGACACCAACGAGATCCAGTCGGTGCCCGACGCCACCAACGCCATCGAGCGCGTCATCACGCGCGACAAGGTGGACTTCCTGGTCGGCGGCTTCCGCTCGGAGGCGGTGCTCGCGATGCAGGAAGTGGCGGCCGACAACAAGAAGCTGTTTCTCGGCGCCGGAGCGGCCCACCCGCAGCTGGGAGCGAAGGTCGAGAAGGACTACAACCGCTTCAAATACTGGTTCCGCGTCACGCCGCTCCACGTCGGCGACCTGGTGAAAGCCTCCTTCGCGGTGCTCGGCGTGGCCGCCGCGCAATTCCGGCAGGAGCGCAAAGGTGCGACGCCGAAGGTCGCGATCATCGCCGAGAAGGCGATCTGGACCGAGGGGATCGTGAAGGCGGCGCAGGCGAACTTCCCGAAAATGAAGCTCGATCTGGTCGGCCTGTGGCAGCCGTCCGCGGTGGCGACCGACGTGTCGGCGGAGCTGGCGGGGATCAAGCGCTCCGGCGCGGACCTGGTGTTTACCGTGCTCTCGGGGCCGGTCGGCATCGTGGTCGGCCGCCAGATGGGAGAGCAGCAGCTCGCGGCGGTCGCCGTCGGCATCAACGTCGAGGCGCAAAAGGACGAGTTCTGGCAGGCGACCGCCGGCAAGGCGCAGTTCGTCTCGACGCTGGAGACGGTGTCCGAGGTCGAGATGACGCCGAAGACCGTTCCTTTTTACAACGCGTTTCGCGCGCGCTTCAAGAAGGGCCCCACCTACAATGCCGCCGGCGCCTACGATGCGCTTCATCTGCTGAAGGAGGCAATCGAGAAGGCGGGGACGACCGACACCGAGAAGCTCATCCCGGTTCTCGAGAAGACCATCTTCACCGGAGTGGGCGGGGTCATCGAATTCGACAAGCGGCACGACCTGATCTTCGGTCCCGGGCGCGTCACCGGGCTCGCGATCCAATGGCAGGACGGCCACAAAATTCCGTTCTGGCCCGCGGGCGTCAAGGGCATCAAGCCCTTCAAGCTGCCGGCGCCGTGACGGGCGCACGCGGCTAGCATCCGGAACGGGCGCGCGAGGCGCGCCCGTTTCATTTCCGGATGATCCAGGACATCCTCGTCACCGGGCTGGTCAACGGCGGCGTCTACGCGCTGCTCGCGATCGGCTTCTCGCTCATCTTCGGCGTGGCGCGCATCGTCAACATCGCGCACACGGCGTTCTACATGCTCGCGGCGTACAGCTTCTACACCCTGCTGGTGCGCGCCGAGATGGGATTCGCGCTGGCGGGAATCGTTTCTGTCGCCGCCGTGGTCGCGCTGTCCGTGCTCTGCTACAAGCTGGTCATCGAGCCGGTGCGCGAGCACGAGTCGGCCGTGCTGATCGCCACCATCGCTCTCGCGCTCATTTTCCAGGAGCTGATGCTGCTCGCCTATGGCGGGAACTACCTCGGTATTCCTTCCACGCTCGAGGGAGTGCTGATCCTTTTCGGGGTGAGCATCCCGTACCAGCGACTGTTGATTCTCGCGGTGGCGGCGGCGATGCTCGCTGCCACCTGGTTCCTGCTCTACCGCACGCGCCTCGGGCTGGCGATCCGCGCGACCGCGAACGATCTCGAGGTCGCCAATCTCATGGGCATGAACGTGGAGCGCGTAGCGATGGCCACGGTCGGCATCTCGGTGGCGCTCGCGGCGGTCGCCGGAGTCGTGGTCGCCCCGGTGTTCGTCGTCGATCCGTTCATGTGGCTCTCGCCCCTCGTCACCATGCTCGCCATAGTGGTGCTCGGCGGCCTCGGCAGCCTCAAGGGGAGCCTGATCGGGGCGCTGATCATCGGCTACGTAGAGGCGATCACGGTGTTCGCGCTGCCGGCGGGTGCGTTCCTGAAGGGCGCGGTAGCGCTCACCATCATGGTCGTGGTGCTTCTCGCGCGACCCGAAGGACTCTTCGGCGTGGCGTTCGAGGAGGAGCGCTGATGTTCCTCCTGCGCTGGATGTGGGCCAACCTGAGAAACGAAGTGCTGGTGCTGCCTTCGCGCATCCTCGCGCTCGCCTGGGTCGTCGCGGTGCTGCTGCTGCCGCTCGCGTTTCCGGACGCGTACGTGCTGCGGATCGCCACGTTTGCGTGCCTGTTCGCGATCTTCGCGGCGAGCTGGGACCTGCTCGCCGGCTATACCGGGCAGGTCAGTTTCGGGCATGCGCTCTTCTTCGGCGCGGGGGCCTACGCCTCGGCGCTGCTGTCGTTGCGCCTGGGGCTGTCGCCCTGGTTCACGGTCTGGATCGGCGCGGCGGTCGCGACCGTGTTCGGGGCGGTAGTAGGCTTCCTGTGCCAGCGCCTGCGGGGCGCGTACCTGTCGCTCGCCACCCTCGCGTTTCCGCTGATCGCCCTGGGGCTGTTGTTCGCCTTCCCGGACTTCTCCGGCGGCGAGCTGGGCGTTTCCGGGCTGCGGCGGCTCGCGGCAAGCGCGACCGGCAACTACTACGTCGCCGCGCTGTCGATGCTCGCGATCGTGTTCGGGCTGTGGCTGCTCGCCGACTCGAAGTTCGGAATCGTGTTGCACGCGATTCGCGACGACGAAGTGGCGGCGCGCGCATCGGGAATCAATACGCCGCGCTACAAGCTCGCGGTGTTCGCGCTGTCCGCCGCCGCGGCCGGCTTCGCCGGCGCGCTGTTCGCGCACTACCTGCGGATCGCGGGACCCTCCACGCTGGAGGTGGCGCTCTCGTTCCAGGTCGTGATCTGGGGGATCTTCGGCGGTGCGGCGACGATCTACGGACCGGTCGCCGCGGTGTTCATCCTGTACCCGCTTACCGAGTGGCTCGGCAGTTACGGGGCGTTCGGCGAGTTGCGCCTGCTTGCATTCGCCGTGATCGTGCTGCTCGTGCTGCTGTTCATGCCGCGCGGACTCGCGCCCTGGGTGCGCGACAAGGTCGAAAGCCAATGCCCGCGCTGCAAGCAGCGCAACCGCGCCTGGCGCAGCGTGTGCCGGCTGTGCAACGCCCCGCTGCGGCTGGGCGCCGCCTAGCTCAGAACTCGATCCGCTCGCGGATCGCTTCGATCCCGGCGCGCGCGCAGCTGTCGTCGGCCTCGCCGCCGGGCGCGCCCGAGACGCCGATCGCGCCGAGGATCGAGCCCTGCGCCTCGATCGGCAGCCCGCCGCCGACCATCACGACGCGCGGCAGGTTGCGGATGCCGCTTTGCGGCTGGCCGGGTTGCGTCATCTTCGCGAGCTCGGAGGTGGCGGTGCGGAAGCTGGCCGCGGTCCAGGCCTTGCCGATCGCGGTGCGCGGCGTGTGCGCCCCGGCGAAGCGGTCGCGCAGCATCACCTGCGGGACTCCGGCGCGGTCCGCCACCGCTACGGCGACCTGCCAGCCCGAGTTGCGGCATTTTTTCTGCGCCGCCTGGGCGGCGGCGAGCGCCGTTTCGGGGGTGAGCACGCGGATGGTGAAGGTGGCATCCTGCGCCGCGACCGGGAGCGCGAGGCCCGCGGCAGCGGCGAGCGCGGCGCCCGCAAGCTGGATTCTCATGTTGGTCTCCTACAGACCGAGGTAACCGGCGCGCAGGGTCTCGTCGGCCATGAGCTGCTCCGCTTTCCCCTGCGCGATGATCTTGCCCTGCGACAGCACGTAGCTGCGATCGGCCATGCGGAACACCTGGCCGACCTCCTGCTCGACCAGCAGCACCGGCACGCCTTCGGAGTGAATGCGCCGGATCGCCGCGAACAGCTCTTCCCTCAGGCGCGGCGCAAGCCCGAGCGAGGGCTCGTCGATGGCGAGCAGCTTGGCCTCGAACATCAGCGCGCGCGCAGTGGCGAGCATCTGCTGCTCGCCGCCCGACAGCGTCCCGGCGAGCTGCTCCTTGCGCTCGGCCAGGCGCGGGAACAGCGCGAAGCAGCGCTCGAAGCGCCGCGCCGTCTCGGCCGCGCTTCGCGAGAGGTACGCGCCCGCGCGCAGGTTCTCGAGCACGCTGAGCTCGCGGAACGGGCGCCTGCGCTCGGGGCAGTGCACCAGGCCCAGGCGCCGCACCTCGTGCGCGCCGAGCGCGTCGATGCGCCTGCCGGAAAAGCGCACCTCGCCTTCGAGCACGATGTCGCCGCTGGTGCCGCGCTTCATTCTCTCCTCCAGGCGCACCAGCCCGGAGATCGCGCGCAGCAGCGTGGTCTTACCCGCGCCGTTCGGGCCCACCACGCCGACGAACTCCCCCGCGTCGACCGAGAGCGACACGCCGTTCAGGATCACCGCCTTGTCGTAGCGCACCGAGAGGTTCGCCACCTCAAGCAGCGGCATGCTCGCTTCCCAGGTAGGCTTCGATCACTTTCGGGTCCCTGACCACCGCGGCGGGAGGCGCGTCGGCGATGATCTCGCCGTGATCGAGCACGATCACCCGGTCGACGATCGACATCAGCTCCTTCAGCTTGTGCTCGATCATCAGCACCGCCGGTCCTTCCGAGTGCAGCCGCCCGAAGCGCCCGCCCTTGTGCAGCCGCCGGATCGATTTCGCCAGCAGCTCCGACTCGGCGGGGTTGAGGCCCCCGAGCGGCTCGTCGAGCAGCAGCAGCTCGGGCTCGGTCGCGATCGCGCGCGCCACTTCCAGGCGCTTCAGGTCGCCCTGCGAGAGCGCCGCAGCGGGCTCGAGCGCCATGTCGGAGATGCCGACGAACTCGAGCGCGTCCATCGCCTTCGCCTCGATGCGCTTTATCCACTCGCCGCGGCGCCGCGCGCGCGGCGCGACCAGCGGCACCATCACGTTGGCGATGATCGGCAGATGGCGGAACGGCCGCATGTTCTGGAAGGTGCCGGCAATGCCGCGGTCGACGACCTCCCACGGGCGCAGCCCCGTGATCTCTTCGCCGTTGAAGACGATCCGTCCCGCGTCCGGTTTCAGGATCTTCGTGATCAGGCGCAACAGCGTCGTCTTGCCGGCGCCGTTGGGTCCGATCAGCCCGACGATCTGGTCGCGCCGCAGCTCGAATCCGACTGCGTCGACGGCGACGAGTCCGCCGAAGCGCTTGGTAAGGCGCTCGACGCTGAAGAAAGGAGGCATCGGGCCGGTGCTCGTCTTCTTCCCGCCATGTTAGCGCACCCCGCGCCTGCCGCTAGAATAGGCGTCACGAGCGATTCCCCCGCAATGGATCCGAAACGCGCGCCCTCGCAGGCGGACCGCAAGGTGATCGATCAGACCGACCCCGGGCTCGCCGGCTGGGACAACCCGATCGCGCGCCTCGGCCAGGCGCTCGAGAAGGACGAATTCTCCCTGTATTGCCAGCCGATCCTCGCGCTGCAGGGCGCCGAGCGCTACCCGATGGGCGAGGTGCTGGTCAGGATGCGCGAGGAGGAAAGGGCGATGCTGCCCCCGGGCGAGTTCCTGCCCGTGTTCGAGCATTACTACATGATGCCGCAGCTCGACCGCTGGGTGGTGAGCCACGTGGTGAAGCACCTCGCGCGCGGCTCGCGCTTGCCGCGCTTCACGATCAACGTGTCGGGCCAGACGCTCGACGACCGGGAGTTTCCGAAATTCGCCGCCGGCGAGCTGATGTCGGCCGGAGTGACAGCCGCCTCGGTCCTTTACGAGATCGACGAGAGCGACACCCTGGCGCGGCTGCAGGCCGCCGCGCGCTTCGCCACGGCCGTCAAGGCGATCGGGGGCGGGTTGCTGCTCGACGGTTTCGGCCGCCGCTCGGTGTCGTTCACCCCCCTCAAGACGCTGCGCGTGGACTTCGTGAAGGTCGATGGCAGCATCGTGCGCAAGCTCCTCACCAGCGAAGTGGCGCGCACCAAGATGAACGCGATCCTGCGCGTCGCCGAGTCCATCGGCATCGGCGTGGTGGCCGAATGCGTGGAAGACCAGGACGTGCTGGTGCGCCTCAAGGCGCTCGGCGTCGGCTACGCGCAGGGTTTCGGCGTCTACCAGCCGCAGCCGATCGACTCGATCGCCGCCTAGGGGCTTGTTTCGTCCCGCAGCTCGCGGCGCGAGACCTTGCCGACGTCCGTTTTCGGCAGCTCGCCGCGGAACTCCACGATGTGCGGCACCTTGTATTCGGCGAGCTGCTGCCGGCAGTAGTCCTTGATTTCGTCCTCGCTCACCTTGCCGCGCGCGTCGCCCTGCAGCACCACGATGGCCTTGATGCGCTGGCCGACCGACGCATCGGCGACTCCGATCACGCCGGCGGCCTTGACCTGCGGGTGGCCATAGAGCACGTCCTCGACGTCCTTGGCGAAGATCGAGTAGCCCTTGTACTTGATCAGGTCCTTGGAGCGGTCGTAGAAGTGGAAGTAGCCTTCGTCGTCCATGCGCACGATGTCGCCGGTGCGCAGCCAGCGCAGCCCCTGTGCCTCGACGAACGCGCGCGCACTCTCCTCGGGCCGGTTCCAGTAGCCGAGCATCACGTTCGGCCCGGACAGAACCAGCTCGCCCACTTCCCCGAGCGGCACGAACTCCCGGGTCTCGGGGTTCATGACAGCCGCGAGCACATTGGGAACCGGGCAACCGAACGAGCCGGTCTTCGGCCGGTCGAGCGGATTGACGTGGCTGATGGCGCAGGTCTCCGACAGCCCGTAGCCCTCGATGATGCTCGAGCCGGTGCGCCGGTTCCAGTCCTTCATCGTCGACTCGTGCAGCGTGTCGGCGCCCGAGAGCACCAGCTTGAGCCGCCGCCAGTTCACCTTGTCGGTGTCCTTGTGGTCCTTGAGGTACTCGTAGAGCGTCGGCACGCCGTAGAACACCGTCGCACGGTAGCGCGCCATCGCGGCCAGAATGGCCTCGGTGTCGGGGCTGGTGAACAGCACCAGCAGGTTTCCCTGCGTGATGCCGTTCAGCATGATCACCACCTGGCCGTAGATGTGGAAAAACGGCAGGAAGGCGAGGATCACCTCGCGGCCGAGCTCGAACCCCGGAAACGCCGCCTGGGCCGCTGTCTGAGCGGCCATCAGGTTGTAGTGTGAAAGCATCACGCCCTTGGGGTGGCCGGTGGTGCCTCCCGTGTAAGGCAGCGCCGCGATATCGTGCATCGGGTCGATGGCGATCGCCGGTGGCTTGGGCGGGTATTTCTTGAGCAGGTGCTGCAGCCAGTGGACGTTCGGCGCGGCCGGCACGTCGCCCTGCGTGCCGAACAATCGCTTCAGGACCGGCAGATATTCCCCGACATTCGTGACCACCACAAGATCGGGCCTGGCGCCCGATTTCGCCACCTTCTCGTAGAGGATGTCCTGGCAGATCACCGCGCGCGCGCCGCTGTCCTCGAGCTGGAAGCGCACCTCGTGGCTCGTGTACACCGGGCTGATCGGAGTCACCGTCGCGCCGCACTTGAGCGCCGCGAAGTAGGCGATGATGAATTGCGGACTGTTCACCAGGTATAGCGCGACGCGGTCGCCTTTGCGAACGCCCAGATCGGCGAGCGCGCAGGCGAGGCGGTCGGTCGCGTCTCTCAGCTCGCGGTAGCTGATGCGGCGGCCGTAGAACACCACCGCGGGCCGGTCGGGCGCGCGCCCGGTCGCCTCGTCGAAGGCCTGCGTGACCGCCTTGGCCGGCACTTCCACGAAGGCGGGCACGCCGTTCTGGTAGTGCTTCAGCCAGGGCTTGGAGAGATATTGGTCGATCGTGCTCATGTCGCTCGCAGCGCGATTGTAGCCGCGCGCGTCCGGGACCCGCGTCAACCTTGACGCGATGCAAAAAAGCTCTTTATAATCCGGCCTCTTTTTTACTGCGCCGGGGCGGCTACGGAGTTCCGATCGTGGCCGCCCGGTTCGTTTCTGGAAACGGAAAACATGCCCACAGTCAACCAGTTGGTGCGCGGCGTGCGCGCCGCGCCGCGCCGCAAGTCGAAAGTGCCGGCGCTCGCCGGCTCGCCGCAGAAGCGCGGCGTGTGCACGCGCGTCTATACCACCACGCCGAAAAAGCCGAACTCGGCGCTGCGCAAGGTCGCGAAGGTGCGCCTCACCAACGGCTTCGAGGTGATCGGCTACATCGGCGGCGAGGGGCACAACCTGCAGGAGCACTCGGTGGTGCTGATCCGCGGCGGGCGCGTCAAGGATCTGCCTGGGGTGCGCTACCACATCGTGCGCGGCTCGCTCGACACGCAGGGCGTCAAGGACCGCAAGCAGGCCCGCTCCAAGTACGGCGCCAAGATGCCGAAGTCCGCATAAGCCATGCCGCGTCGCAGAGAAATTCCCAAGCGCGAGATCCTGCCGGATCCGAAATTCACCAACGTCGAGGTGACGAAGTTCGTCAACGTGCTGATGACGCGCGGCAAGAAGTCGGTGGCCGAGAGGATCGTCTACGGCGCGTTCGACCTGATCAAGTCGAAGTCGGGCAAGGACCCGGTCGAGGTGTTCTCGCAGGCGGTGCAGAACGTGAAGCCGGTGGTCGAGGTAAAGAGCCGGCGCGTGGGCGGCGCCAACTACCAGGTCCCGGTCGAGGTGAGACCGGTACGCCGGGTCGCGCTGGCGATGCGCTGGCTGCGCGAGGCGGCGCAGAAGCGCGGCGAGAAATCGATGACCGTGCGGCTCGCCGGCGAGCTTCAGGAGGCGGCCGAAGGGCGCGGCGGAGCGATGAAGAAGCGCGAGGAAGTCCATCGCATGGCGGAGGCCAACAAGGCCTTCTCGCACTACCGGTTCTGACCGAAGAATGAGCATGGCCGTGGCCCGCAAGACCCCGATCGAACGCTACCGGAACATCGGCATCTCGGCGCACATCGACGCCGGAAAGACCACGACCACCGAGAGGATCCTGTTCTACACCGGCGTGTCGCACAAGATGGGCGAGGTGCACGACGGCGCGGCGGTGATGGACTGGATGGAGCAGGAGCAGGAGCGCGGCATCACCATCACGTCCGCGGCGACGACCTGCTTCTGGAAGGGCATGGACCAGTCCTACCCCGAGCACCGCATCAACATCATCGACACGCCGGGCCACGTCGACTTCACGATCGAGGTGGAGCGCAGCCTGCGCGTTCTCGACGGCGCGTGCATGGTGTACGACGCGGTCGCGGGCGTGCAGCCGCAGTCGGAAACAGTCTGGCGGCAAGCCAATAAGTACCGCGTGCCGCGGCTCGCGTTCATCAACAAGATGGACCGGGTGGGCGCCAGCTTCTTCAAGTCCTACGAGCACATTCGCAGCCGCCTGAAGGGCAACCCCGTGCCGATCCAGCTGCCGATCGGCGCCGAGGACAAGTTCGCCGGCGTCGTCGACCTGGTCGCCATGAAGGCGATCTACTGGGACGACGCGACGCAGGGGGTGCGCTTCGAGAAGAAGGAGGTTCCCGGCGAGCTTCTCGCGCAGGCGAAGGAGTGGCGCGAGAAGATGGTCGAAGCGGCCGCCGAGGCGAACGAGGAGCTGATGAACAAATACCTCTCCTCGGGCGAGCTCTCCGTCGAGGAGGTCAGGCAGGGCCTGCGCATCCGCACCATCAACAACGAGATCGTGCCGATGCTGTGCGGCTCGGCGTTCAAGAACAAGGGCGTGCAGGCGATGCTCGACGCGGTGATCGACTACCTGCCTTCGCCGGCGGACATCCCGCCGGTGAAGGGCTCGAACGAGAAGGGCGAGCCGGTTTCGCGCAAGCCCGGCGACGACGAGCCGTTCGCGGCGCTCGCGTTCAAGATCATGACCGACCCCTTCGTCGGGCAGCTCAGCTTCATCCGGGTGTATTCGGGCGTGCTCGCTTCGGGCGACACGGTGTACACCTCGGTGCGCGGCAGGAAGGAGCGCATCGGGCGGCTGCTGCAGATGCACGCCAACGAGCGCCAGGAGATCAAGGAAGTGCGCGCGGGAGACATCGCGGCGGTGGTGGGCCTGAAGGACGTGATCACCGGCGAGACGATCTGCGACGTGAAGCGAATCATCACGCTGGAGCGCATGGAGTTCCCCGACCCGGTGATCTCGCAGGCGGTGGAGCCCAAGACCAAGGTCGACCAGGAAAAGATGGGCGTCGCGCTCGGGCGCCTGGCGCAGGAGGATCCCTCGTTCCGCGTGCATACCGACGAGGAATCGGGCCAGACCATCATCTCCGGAATGGGCGAGCTGCACCTGGAGATCATCGTCGACCGGATGAAGCGCGAGTTCGGCGTCGAGGCCTCGGTCGGCAAGCCGCAGGTGGCGTACCGCGAGACCTTCAGGAAGTCGCTCGAGTCCGAGGGCAAATTCATCAAGCAGTCGGGCGGCCGCGGGCAGTACGGCCACGTCTGGCTCAAGCTCGAGCCGCAAGCCTCGGGCAAGGGCTTCGAGTTCGTCGACGCGATCAAGGGCGGCCGGGTGCCGCGCGAGTACATCCCGGCGGTGGAGAAGGGCGTGAAGGAAGCGCTGCAGGAGGGCGTGCTCGCCGGCTATCCGGTGGTCGACGTAAGAGTGACGCTGTCCGACGGCTCCTACCACGAAGTGGACTCGAACGAGAATGCCTTCAAAATGGCCGCGATCTTCGCCTTCAAGGACGGCATGAGGGCGGCGGCACCCGTGCTGCTCGAGCCGATCATGGCGGTCGAGGTCGAGACGCCCGAGGAGAAGATGGGCGACGTGATGGGCGACCTGTCGTCGCGCCGCGGCGTGATCCAGGGCATGGACGATCTTCCGACCGGCAAGGCCATCAAGGCCGAGGTGCCGCTCGGCGAGATGTTCGGCTACTCGACCACGCTGCGCTCGCTCACGCAGGGGCGCGCCACCTACACGATGGAGTTCAAGCACTACGCCGAAGCGCCGAAAAGCATCGCAGAATCGATCATCAATCCTGACGACAGGGACAAGAAGTAGGAGCCGGTCATGGCAAAGGGCAAATTCGAGCGCACCAAGCCGCACGTGAACGTTGGGACGATCGGCCATGTGGATCATGGCAAGACGACGCTGACGGCGGCGATGACGCACATCCTGGCGAAGAAGTACGGCGGGG
>Ga0209342_10000290_pt1 | contig 56421 bp, 58 predicted proteins | sample RifCSP16_2_FD_184023 | JGI IMG/M metagenome (GOLD analysis project Ga0209342, IMG submission 184023) | Soil microbial communities from Rifle, Colorado - Rifle CSP2_sed 16_2 (SPAdes) (version 2) | ecosystem: Environmental > Terrestrial > Deep subsurface > Rock core/Sediment | place: Rifle... | reverse complement strand
CCCGATACACCCGCCCACCCTGCACGAACAGCAGCCGGGTCGCCGCGATGCCCGGCGTCCCCGCCGCGGCCCGCACCACCTCGTCGCTGGCCCGATGCACCGCCAACCGGAACTCGCCATGGCCGACGCTGGTGACCCTGACCGGCACCACCCGCCGCACGCCGCGCCCCTTCACGTCGTACACCACCACCGCCAGGCCGGAATCCGGGCGGTCCAGCACGCTGACCGTGTAGTCCGCCCCGAGCGCCTCATACAGCGCATAGTTGACGAACGGCCCGGTGGAGCCCCGAGTGGCGCTCCCGGCCCCGATCGCCAGCATCAGGCTGTCGCTGCCCGGGAGCGTGATCATCTCGAAGCGGTCGCTGAAGTCGAGATCGCGCTCCACCATCGCTCGCACCGAGTCGAGCAGCTCCTGCCTCGGCCCCCCCAGCACCAGCAAGCCCGGCCGCAGCCCCGGCGTATACGTGATCCCGACGCGTACCCCTTCAACGGGGCGCAGCGTGTCCTGCGCCACCAGCGGGGCGCCCCACGACACCGCCACCAAGACCACACGTCCCAGGTACCTCATTACACGGGTCCTGATTCAACGCAGAGTACGCAGAGACCGCGGAGAGCGCAGAGACTATTGAACGTGCAGTTCAAGGCACGCCCCTCTCTGCCTTCTCTGCGGTCTCTGCGTACTCTGCGTTGAAAATGGCAAGCACACGAACGTTGGTTCACCGGATCGCGCCGGGGTTGAAGAAGAAGCTCACGGGCAGGACATCGGCCGGATATCCTTCGGGCAGCGACCCGAAAGCCTTGGCGTTGCCGGCGGCCTCGATAGCCCCTTCGGCCTCCAGGTCGAACGCAAAGCTGCCCGATCGTTTGATGAACTGGAGGTTGCTAATGGACCCATTCCGATGGATGAAGAACAGCACCTCCACTTGGAGCGGCGTCTCGCCCAACGGGCGATGCCAGCGCCGAAACACCTCAGAGACGATGTTGCGCAGGTATTCAGGATACGGGAACGCCACCCCGGGCAGGCTCACGGTTGCGACGTCGGTGCCCGTAGAAGGCTGGACCCCCGGCGCCGGCTGTTCGTTGGGCGTGGTTCGTGGCGCCGGCTCCCGCTGGGCGGGCGTGGGCGCGGGCGGGGGCGCCTCCGGCGCCACCGAGGTGCGGCGCGGGGGCGGTCTGCGCGCAATAGCGGGCGCAGGCTGCGCCGCCGGACGCTCCACCACCTCGGGCGCAGGCCGGGCCTCAGGCGCGGGTGCCGGCGCCGCCACCAGCTGAACCGCGTACACCGGAACCTGCGCCGCCTTGCCCTCCGGCCGCGTGAAGAGCAGACCGGCCATCGCGGCGTGCAGCACCACCGTCCCGCTCAGCGCGAGGCCGGTGCCGGCCTGCGCCCGCTGGCGCCGGATCACACTGCGCCGCCCCGGCGGCTTCACCGCTCGATCTCCTCCGCCTCGGCCACCAGGCCGACGTCGGTGACGCCCGCCGCCCGCATGATCGCGAGCACCTGCACCACCGCTCCGTAGTCCACTCGCCGGTCCGCCCGCAGGTAGACGCCGGTGGGCCGCCGACGCATCACCAGCGCGCCGAAGGTGGCGCGGAAGTCTTGATACGACAGCCCCGTCTCATCCACGTAAATCCGGCCCTGCCGGTCCACCGACACGACCAGTCCCTCCTTGGCCGTGAGCGGGCGGGCCTCGGCCCGGGGCAGCTCCACGTCCACGCCGCCCTGCATGATGGGCGCCGTGATCATGAAGATGATGAGCAGCACGAAGGCCACGTCTACCAGCGACGTGACGTTGATGTCCGCCGCCAGGGGGAGTTCCCCGTGGCCCCGCAACCCCCCGTTCCCCGCCACGGCGTCAGACCCTCCCTTCGCGCGCCATGGTGCCGATGATCTCGTGAGCGAACCCTTCCATCTCTCCGGCGAACAGCCCCAGCCGGCTGGCGAAGATGTTGTAGGCGAAGATGGCCGGGATAGCGACCGCCAGACCCAGCACCGTCGTGGTCAGCGCCTCGGCCACCCCCGGCGCCACCGCCGAGATGTTGCCGCTGCCCCCCGTGGAGATGCCGATGAACGCGTCCATCACGCCGAGCACCGTCCCCAGCAGTCCCATCAGGGGGCTCACCGAGCCGATCGTCGCCAACCAGGGTATAAACCGCGCCATCGCATCCCGTTCCGCCCCGACTTCCTTGGCCAGCACCATGCGCAGGGCTTCGAGCTGCGTGACCGTAAGTGGCGGCGTGGTGGCGTCGGTTTCGCGCAGCACGCCGGGCCGGAGCTCCGAGAAGAAATTCACGCCCTCGCGCAACAGCCGGCCATAGGGCGACGGGGGGAGCTTCATGACGGCGTGGTACGCCTCCTCGAGCCGGGTGGTCCGCTCCACCTCATTGAAGAAGCGGTTCCCCTGCTTGCGGACCCGGCGGAACTGCGACCACTTGAGCACGATGAGAAACCAGCTCAGCAAGGAGAAGAACAGCAGGATGATCAAGACGACCCAGGTCGCCGCGCTGGAGGCCATGATCAGCTCCCACGGAGTCGTGGGCACCGCGCCCCGGACCTGCAACATCATGCGGCAGCCTCCCCAATCCAGTCGTAGGTTCGCTTCAGACCCTGCGTCAACGACACGGCCGGCCGCCAGTCCCATGCGCGCGCGGCCTTGGCGCAGTCGAGCGCGCTCCGCAGCAGCTCACCCGCCCGCGCGGGCTCCCGGGTGATGGGCACCGTACGTGCCGCCACCTCGAGCATCAGTCGCGCCAGCTGGTTGACGCTGGTCTCCACTCCGGTGCCCACGTTGAAGGCGGCCGAGTCAATCGACTCCGGCGCGCTCACCGGAGCGCGCGTGGCCGCGAGGTTGGCCCGCGCCACGTCCTCCACAAAAACATAATCCCGGGTCTGCTCGCCATTGCCGAAGACCGTCAGCGGCTTGCCAGCGCGCACCCGGGAGCCGAAGATGGCCACCACGCCGGCCTCGCCGTGGGGGTTCTGCCGGGGGCCGTACACGTTGGCGTAGCGCAGCGACACGACCTCTAGCCGGTACAGGCCGGCGTAGGCCACGAGGTAGTACTCGGAGGCCATCTTGCTCACGCCGTAGGGCGACACCGGCAACTTCCCCGCCTCTTCCCGGTGCGGCAGCCTGCCGCGCTCGTCGTACACCACGCCCCCGGAGGAGGCGAACACCACTCGCCTCACTCCACCTCGCCGGGCTCCCTCCAACAGGTTCAGCAGGCCCAGCAGGTTGATGCGGGCATCCAGGGCGGGATCCGTGACCGAGACGCGCACGTCCATTTGTGCAGCGTGGTGGTTCAACACGGTGAAGCCACCGTCGGCCAGGAGGTCTCGCGCCTCGGTACTGCCCACGTCGGCGCGGAGGAAGCGTGCCGCCGGCGGCACGTTTTCGCGCCGGCCGGTCGAGAGGTCGTCCAGCACGGTCACGGAATAGCCGGCCGCCAGGTAGGCGTCCGCCACGTGCGACCCGATGAAGCCCGCACCACCGGTCACCAGCACGGAGGTCACTGTCGGGTAGACTCTTGGTTCGGTTGCGTGGGAGCCTCGCGCAGGCCGAACAACCGGCGCACTGCGTCGGCCAGCTCGCGGTCGTTACCGTTCCCGGCGGCGGCGCGGAGCGCCAGCGTCGGCCCGTGCAGGAATTTGTTCATCAGCGCCCTGGTAAGGTATTCCACCCGCTCGCGGTCCGCCGGGTCGAGGTGCTCGAGCCGCCGGAGCGCCCGCTCCAGCTCGACGACGCGGAGCCCGTCCGCGTGGTCCCGAAGCTGACGGATCGCGTCCACCGCGCCCCGCCCCGTGTACCAGTCCCAGAAATGGCGCAGCTCCTGTTGCACGATCCGCTCCGCGGCCGGCATCTCGCGCCGCCGGATGCCGATGTTGGCCGCCACCACGCCCTGCAAGTCGTCGATGTCGTAAAGGAACACGTTGTCCAGGCGACCCACCGCCGAGTCCACGTCCCGCGGCACCGCGATGTCCAGGATGCAGAGCGGCCGCCCGCCCCGTCGCGCCACCGCCTCACTGACCTGTCGCACCGTCACGATGGCGTGAGGGGCTGCCGTGGACGTCACCACGATGTCCACCTCGGCGAACATGGGCCAGGCCTCGCCGTACTCGACCGCGCGCCCGCCGAGCTTCTCGGCAATCTGGGCGGCGTGCTCCAGGTGCCGATGGGCCACCATCGCCGTCCGCACGCCCTCCGAGATCAGCAATCCCAGGGCCAGCTCGGCCATCTCGCCCGAGCCCAGGACCAGGGCCTTCCGGCCCGACAGGTCCCCGAAAATCTTGTGCGCCAGCTCGACGCTGGCCGAGGGCACCGAGGCCGCCCCTGCCCCGAGCGCGGTTTCCGCCCGCACCCGCCCACCGGCCCGCAACGCGCTCTGAAATAGCCGATGCAGTACCGGGTCCGCGCTGGTCTGCGCCGCTTCCCAGGCCTCGCGCACCTGACCCTGCACCTGGGACTCGCCCAGCACCAGCGAGTCCATCCCTGCGGCCACGCGGAAGAGATGCTCCGCCACGTCCCGCTCTTGCAGGACGTAGGCGTAGGGATCCAATGGCTGGCCCAATCGGGCGCTGGCCTGGCGCGAAATCACTTCCAGCGCCTGCGGGTAGTTCTCCGACAGGTAGAACTCGGTCCGATTGCAGGTGGAGAGGAGCACCGCGTGAGTCCCGCTGGCTCCGCTCAGCTTCTGAAGTACCCCCGGCACCTCGGCCACGGGCCAATACAGCCGCTCCCGTATCTCGACCGGTGCGCTGCGATGATTCAGCCCGATGAGTGTGAGCCCCATGCCTCGCTCAGAGGAACCGGCGGAATCCGTGTTGCAGGAGCACCAGCGTGGTGTACGAGGCCGCGATGACCGCGAACCCCGCGATGGCGCCCAGCGCCGCCCGTCGCCCCCGCAGCCGCCCGGCGAGCCGCAGACCCGCCATGGCGCCGAGCACCACCCAAGCACCCAGTCCCACGCCCAGGTGGGCCGGCCCGATTTGCCGGATCCCCACCTCGAGACCTACGTACCCCGCCCCCAGGACCACGCCCAGCGTGAGGGTCGGGAAGCCCAGGACCAGCGCAATGTAATTGATCCGGTCCAGCTGCTCGAGCGGCGGGAAGGCCTGGAAGACGGCTCCGAACCGACGGGCCTTGAGCTCCCGATGCTGCAACAAATAGAGCGCCGAAGCCGCGAACGCCACGGCAATGAGGGCGAGCCCCAGCAGACTGGCGCCCACGTGCAGGACGAACCACGGGCCCCGGGGGGGCATGCCCGACAGCGTGGGACCGAATCCCGTGCTCAGCGCCGCCACCAACAGCACCACGACCAGCGGGGCGGCCACCAGGGCGATCGCCCGCTCGCGCGTGAGCCACAGCACCAGGAACGCCAGCAGCCCTACCAGGAATCCCAGCGACGAGACCGCCGGCGCTATGCCCGAGAGTGGCAAGGCGCCCGTGGTCCGGGCGTAGGCCAGCAGCGCCGCGAAATGCACCGCCACGGCGGCAAATGCGGCGACCAGGGCCGGCGTACCACGCGCCGTCCCGCCCGGCAGTCGAAGCAGGGGCACGGCGACGAGGGCGCCGGTCAGCGCGTAGAAAGTAAGTGCGGCGAGGTGAAGCTCGGTCAGCACGCGGCCGTCCGCCGCCCTTCGTTACGGCATCTTGCGGATGAGCCGCACCGGCTGGCCTGGCTGAATCCCTGGTTGATACACCTGCACGATGAACCCCGAGGCGGAGCGGTCGCGTACGTGCACGATCTGGAAGATCGCGACGGCGTCCTGCACATCGGCGTGCGCCATGTCGGGCGACGTTAGCACCGCGAACAGGTCACCCAGCACCACGCCCTGCGTGCGGCCCGCGTCGATGAAGACGATGTTCTGCTGGTTCGGGACCGGGTGGATGTCCCGCATTTCGATCACCGAGGCGGTCAACCCATTCTCCACCGGCACCGGGGAGGTCATGCCCGGATCGCGGAACGGCTCCAGCGGGATCGCCACCTGGCCGTCTACCACGCGATAGAACTGCACCACCACCTCCGCGAACACGTCGCGCCCGGTCACCTGACTGACCCGCACGATACCGCTCGGTACTACCACATCGCCCCAACCCGGTACCCGACGCGACAACTGCGCCACCAGGAGCGAATCGCCCGGCTGATAGGTCGCCCCCGAGGGCGCCCTGATGGCGACCGTCTGGTAGATGGTGGCCGACGACGTCTGGATGCTTCGCTCCACCGGGGGCTCGTTCGCGTCACCCAAGACCCGGGCCCACGGGAAACTGGCATTCTCCGTCAGGAAACCCGCCGACCAGAACTCCCCTCGGCGGACCGGGCGATACCGATACACCTCACCCCCAAGGGCTTCGACCCGGGTCATCCCGGCTCGCTGCCGGCGCTGGGAGAAGATGGTGGGTCCGGAGGCGTCCGCCGGCGGCGGCGGCGGTGGTGGTGGAACTTCGACCACCGGGGCCTCCACCGGCGGAGCCTCCACCGGGTTCACTCGCTGCATGGCGGCCTGAGTGGTATCCCCCGCCACCGGCAACACGGGCGGCTCCACCCCCGGGGGTCCCGCCACCGGCGGTTGCACCATGGGAGGTTGCACCACGGGAGGCTGTTCGACGGGCAGGCCCGGCATGGCCTCCACCGGCATCGCGGGCCCCAGCATCAATTCCTCGCCGGGGAAGATCCAGTGGGGATCCTCGACCACCAACGTGTTGAGCCGGTAGATCTCGGGCCATAGCAAGGGGTCGCCGTAGTAGAGTTGCGCCAGCGCCCACAGCGTCTCGCCCTGCTGGACGACATGAACTTGGGGGCGCTGCTGCGGCGCCCCCATCTGCAGCGTGTCCTGCGCTCGAGCCACCGGCGCGCCGAGCAGTAGCCCGACGGTCAGCAGTGGTGGAATCCTAGAACGGGAGATCGTCGTCCTCCTCATCGAGCGCCTCCGGGAAATCCTCGAACGACTGAGACTTGGACTCGGCTGCCACGGCCTGCGCCGCGCGTGCCGGCGCCTGCGCTTCGGCCTCCGGCGCGCCGCCGCCTTTGGACGACACGGGAATCAGCTCCCGAGCGTTGATCTCGGTGGCATACCGAGTGTTCCCCTCCCGATCCTCCCAGGTGCGGTACTCGAGGCGCCCCTCGACGTACACCCGATCGCCTTTCTTCAGATACTTCTCGGCGAAGTCGGCCAGCTTGGAGACCCGGTTGTTCCAGGCCACAATGCGGTGCCACTCGGTCTTTTCCTGCCGTTCGCCAGCCTGGTTGTTCCACTGCCGGCTGGTGGCCACCGAGAGGTTGGCCACCCGCGTTCCGTTGGCGGTGCTGCGCACTTCGGGATCGGCCCCCAAGTTTCCAATCAGCATCACCTTGTTGAGACTGCGTGCCAAGACGACCTCCGGACGTTGGGGGTGGGAGCCGGACGGCGTAAAACTATAGGGGCTTTAAGTCCTTTTGTCAACCAAAGATACGCGCTTTGTACCAGTTTTACGCGGGCCTGCTACGGGCCTGAAATGGCACGGACCAAGATCAGGGCGTCCCCCGGCGGATTGGAGTAGTACCCCCGCCGCCGACCCCTCGTCTCGAAGCCCAGACGCCGGTAGAAAGCTTGGGCGCCGGCGTCGGACGCCCGGACTTCCAGGTACACCCGTCTGGCCCCCGCCCGGCCCAGGTCCCCAAGAACGTCTTGGACCAGGGTCGTTCCCAGGCCCCGGCGCTCGTGGTCGGGGTGGACCGCGAGGTTGAGGATCTCTGCCTCATCCAGGACGCAGCGGGCAACCAGGTAGCCGGCCACGGTCTCGGTCCCGGTCACCGCCACGCGGGTAAACGGCCCCAGCAGTTCACGGAAGCCGGCCTCCGGCCAGGGATCGGTGAACACGCGGCGCTCGATCTGCGCCAGCTGCGGCAGATCAGCCGGTTCCGCCAGGCGGATGCGGTAAGGGGCGTCCGTGGGCACGCTCCCAGCGGGCCTGGGCCTCGGCCAGGCGACCGTAGGTGGGCTCAGCCGCTCCCGGATCCTCGACCAGCATGGTCGCCCCGGGAAGGTCGAGCAATTCGAGCAACGCCGCCGCGCGCGGCACCGCGGTGGGCGGCCCTGCCGGTGGGCGCCCCGTCCACTGCAGCATCAACGACGCGTGGACCGCCGCGCCGTCTCCGACGGCGATGGCCGGCGGGGGCACGGTCTGGACCAGCTCGGCCGGCGTGGTGAGACGGGGCGTCAACCACGTCTCCAGGCGGTCGTCGCCAAACGCGTACACCGCCGCGAACACGTCGCCTCGCAGCGCGTCATAGAGAGCGGCCACGGGTCCCCTGGCGAACGACCTGGCCCCCCAAGCCAAGGCTAGGAGCGAGGGAGCGAGGCGGAGCGTGAGGGCGGGATGCTGGTGCAGGATCCCCTTGGCCGTCGCAAAGCCGATCCGGAGACCGGTGAAGCTGCCTGGCCCGTCGGCGAGCACGATGCCATCCACGTCGCCGAACCCGGCGCCCGCGAGCCGCAGCACTTCCTCCACCGCCGGCAGCGTCGCTGCGGCATGCCGCCGGTGCCCGATGGACACCTCCGCGATGACGCCCCGGCTGGTGCCCAGCGCCACGCTGCCAAACGGCGTCGCGGTGTCCAGCGCCAGCTGCACCCTCACGGGACCTGCTCCACTGACCGACGGTCGGGCCGCTCCACGTGCTCGAGCCGGAGATGCAGGTCAGGCGCCGGCGCGAGTGCGCCCGCCCGCTCCGGCCACTCAATGAGGAGCAACCGTGAGCGGGCGGCCAACGCCGTGAGGTCCAGGTCCAGCGCCTCCTCGGGGCGGCGCAGGCGGTAGCAATCCACGTGGATCAGGGGCCCTTCCGGAGAGTGATACTCGTGCACCAATGCGAACGACGGGCTCCGCGCCGGCTCCGCGCCGGCGGCGCGGGCCAGCGCCTGGACCAGCGCGGTCTTGCCGGCGCCCAGGTCGCCGCTCAACCAGACCACGCTCCCCACGCCGAGGGTGCGCCACCATCGTCGGGCCGCCTCCTCCAGCTCCGGCAGCGTGTACTCAGGCACGTCGTCGGGAACGCGCCAGGGGCTTCGCGGCGGGACGCGCCTCGCCCTGGGGCGCGCGCTGCGGCGCATCGGCCTCCGCTTTGAGCTCGAATACCTGATCCCGCAGCCGGGCTGCCAGCTCGAAGTCGAGCTCCGCCGCCGCCTCGCGCATCTGTTGCTCCAACACCTGGATGAGGCTCTCCCGATCCAGATGCCGGGGCAGCGCCTCGCGCGCCGGCGCCGGCCGCTCGGCCCGCGCATCCGCCACGCGGGTCACCAGGCGCACTTGATCCACCGACTTCCGAATGGAGGCGGGCGTGATCCCGTGCTCGGCGTTAAAGGCCAGCTGGGCGGCGCGCCGCCGGTCCATCTCCTTCGTGGCCCGCTCCATGGAGCCGGTGACCCGATCGGCGTACAGGATGGCGCGGCCGGCGACATTCCGCGCGGCACGCCCCACGGTCTGGATCAGCGACCGATCCGAGCGGAGGAAGCCTTCTTGGTCCGCGTCCAGGATGGCCACCAGCGCCACCTCGGGGAGGTCCAGACCTTCCCGGAGCAGATTGATGCCCACCAGCACGTCGAACTCCCCCAGCCGCAGCCCCCGTACGATCTCCATCCGCTCGATGGCGTCGATGTCCGAGTGCATGTAGCGCACCCGCACCCCCACCTGCTGCAAGTAGTCGGTCAGATCCTCGGCCATGCGCTTGGTGAGCGTGGTCACCAGCACCCGTTCGCCGCCCGAGGCGCAGCGGCGGATCTCGGCCAGCAGGTCGTCCACCTGCCCCGCCACCGGCCGCACTTCCACCTGGGGATCTACCAGGCCGGTGGGCCGGATGATCTGTTCCACCACGTCGCCTCCCGACAGCCGCAGCTCGAGGTCCCCCGGCGTGGCGGATACGAACACCATGGTGGGGACCAGGCTCATGAACTCACCGTAGTTGAGCGGCCGGTTGTCCAACGCGGACGGCAGCCGGAAGCCGTACTCCACCAACGTGCTCTTTCGGGACCGGTCACCCTCGTACATCCCGCCCAGCTGGGGCAGCGTAACGTGCGACTCGTCGATGATGGCGAGGAAATCGGCCGGGAAGTAGTCGAGCAGGCAGGCGGGCCGCTCGCCGGCGCGGCGGCCGCTGAGGTGACGGCTGTAGTTCTCGATCCCGGCGCAGGTTCCGATCTCGAGCATCATGTCCAGGTCGAAGTTGGTTCGGGACTCGAGCCGCTGGGCCTCCAGCAGCTTCCCCGCGGCGCGCAGGTCTGCGAGGCGCTCGGCCAGCTCCAGTCGGATCACCTTGACCGCCGCTTCGAGCGTGGGGCGCCGCACCACGTAGTGCGTCGCCGGGTAGACGGCGCAGCGAGCCAGCGGCGCGATCACGTTGCCCGTCACGGCGTGGATCTTGGCGATGCGCTCCACCGTGTCGCCCCACAGCTCGATCCGGACGGCCTGCTCCTCGTAGGCCGGGAACACCTCGATGGTGTCCCCGCGCACGCGGAAGGCACCCCGCTCCAGCGACGCGTCGTTGCGGCGGTAGTTGATGCGGACCAGGTCCTCCAGGATCGCGTCGCGCGAGCGCTCTTCGCCCACCGCGACCGTGGCCATCAGGGCCCGGTACTCCGCCGGGTCCCCCAATCCGTAGATGGCGGAGACGGTGGCCACGATCACCACGTCCTCCCGCTCCATCAGGCTGGAGGTGGCTCGGAGCCGGAGCGCCTCGATGTCTTCGTTGATCGAGGCATCCTTGGCGATGTAGGTGTCCGTAGCCGGGACGTAGGCCTCCGGCTGGTAGTAGTCGTAGTAGGAGATGAAGTACTCGACCGCGTTGCGCGGAAAGAACGACTTGAGCTCCCCGTAGAGCTGCGCCGCCAGCGTCTTGTTGTGCGACAGCACCAACGCCGGCCGGCCCAGACGCGTGATCACGTTGGCCATGGTGACCGTCTTGCCGGAGCCGGTCACGCCCAGCAGAGTCTGGTAGCGCCTGCCGCGCTGCAACCCCTGGCTGAGCCGCGCCACGGCCTCAGGCTGGTCCCCGGCCAGGGCGAAGGGCATCTGGAGGTCGAAGGAAGAACTCACTTCGTCATTCTACATTCCCTGTTCATCACTGGACGCTCTACTCGCCGGCTCCCGCCGATCCACCGAGGTCACGCCCTTCACGCGATGCATGGCCCGCATGACCTTGGTCAAGTGGGTCTGGTTCTCGACCTCGACCAGGACCGTACCGAACATGACGCCGTCTTTGGTGTTGAGGTCCACCTTCTTGATGTTGGTCCCGGTGCCGGAGACGGCGCTCATCAGATCGGCATAGAGGCCCCGCCGGTCTTCGCCGCTCACGCCCAGGCACACCACGAAGACCTCGCCTTGCTGATGCTGCCAATCGATCTCCACCCGTCGCTCGCTGCCGTCGGGCACGGTGAGCAGGTTAGGACAGTCCGCGCGATGAATCGAGATGCCCCGCCCCCGCGTCACGTAGCCGACCACCGCGTCGCCGGGCACCGGCTGGCAGCACTGCGCGTAGCGCACCATCAGGCCATCCACGCCCTGGATGCGAACGCCGCGGCCCAGCCGGAAGCGGTCCAGCATCCGACCCACCACCGTGGGCTTGAGTGGCTGCAGGTCCTCCGTCCCCCGGTCCGGGAACAGCGCCCGGATCACCTGTCCCATGGGCAGGTCACCGGAGCCCACGGCGCGATACAGCCCATCGGCCCCGCCCACCGACAGCGCCGCCGCGGCGCGTTCCACCGCCTCGTCGCCGGGCAGCGCCAGGCGCCGACGCCGGACTTCCCGCTCCACGATCTCGTGCCCCAGGCTGATGGACCGCTCCGCCTCCTCCTGCCGGACCCACCGGTGGATCTGGTTTCGCGCCCGCGCCGTGCGGACGTGAATCAACCAGTCCTTGCTAGGGCGCGCCTGCGGCGACGTGAGCACTTCGACCGTGTCCCCGTTCTTGAGCGGCCGGTGCAGCGGGGCGATCCGGCCGTTCACCTTGGCTCCCTGGCAGTGAAGCCCCACCTCCGTGTGCACGGCGAAGGCGAAGTCGATGGCGGTGGCGCCCTTGGGCAGTCGCTTGACGTCGCCCTTGGGCGTAAAGACGAAAATCTCGTCCTGGTACAGGTCCACCTTCAGGAATTCCAGGAATTCCTGGGGACTGCGGGCGTCCTGTTGCAGCTCCAGCAGCTGCCGGAACCACGCGAACCGCGTGTCCAGCGTGTCGCCGCGCTTACCCTCCTTGTACACCCAGTGGGCGGCGATGCCGAACTCCGCCGTCCGGTGCATCTCCCGAGTGCGGATCTGAATCTCGTAGAGCTGCCCGCCCGGGCCGAACACCGTGGTGTGCAGGGACTGATACGCGTTGGACTTCGGCGAAGCGATGTAGTCCTTGATCCGCTCCTGCAAAGGCGTCCAGTGGTGGTGAATCACGCCCAGCGCGTGGTAGCAGTCCGCCACGTCGTTCACCAACACCCGCACCGCCATGAGGTCGTAGATCTCCTCGAACGGCTTGTTGCGCCGGAGCATCTTCTTGTAGATGGACCACAGGTGCTTGGGACGGCCGGTGACCTCGAAGTCGGCGATCCCGGCCCGCTTGAGCGCCTCCTCCAGCGGGGCCTTCAGCCGGTTGACCATTTCCTCGCGCTCGGCCCGCCTGGCCTGGACCTTCTTGACCAGCGCCCGGTAGTCGTCCGGCTCGAGGAACTTGAAGGCCAGGTCCTCCAGCTCCGCCTTGATGCCGGCCATGCCGAAGCGGTGCGCCAGCGGGGCGTAGATCTCCCGGGTCTCCACCGCGATCCGCCGTTGGGCCTCCCGCGGGAGGTGCTCCAGCGTCCGCATGTTGTGGAGGCGGTCCGCCAGCTTGACCATGATGACCCGCGCATCCCGAGCGATGGAGAGCAACAACTTCCGGTAGTTCTCGACCTGCTCTTCCTCGCTGGAACGGAAGGTCAGGCTGGAGATCTTGGTGAGCCCGTCCACGATCCCGCCCACTTCCTCGCCGAAAGCCTCGCGTATCCCGTTGAGCGAGACGTCGGCGTCCTCGGCCACGTCGTGCAGGAGCGCGGCCGCGATGGTCACCGAATCCAGGTACTGATCCACCAGGATCTTGGCGACCTCCACCGAGTGCGAGATGAAGTCGTCGCCGGAGAGGCGCTTCTGCCCCCGGTGGGCCGTGGCGCTGAACTCGAAGGCGCGCTCGATGAGGCCCAGGTCGAGCCGGTCCTTCCGCTCGGCCAGCGCCTTGGCGAACCCCGCGTCCACTCCCGCCAGCGCACCGGTCACAACAGTCCCGCCTCCGCGAAGCTGAAGTAGCGATCGGCACCCACGATCAAATGATCGTACACCGGCAGATCCAGCAGGCGCCCCGCCTCCACCAGCTGTCGAGTCACCGCCCGATCCTCGACCGAGGGGGTGGGATCCCCGCTAGGGTGGTTGTGCACTACGATCACCCCCGCCGCCGCCTCCGCGATGGCCTGCCGGAACACCTCCCGCGGGTGCACCAGCGAGCTGGTCAACGTCCCACGCGTCAGCAGCAGGTCACGCGTGATCCGGTGCTGAGCGTCCAGGGTCAGCAGGCGAAACTCTTCGACCACCAGGTCGCCGAGCGCGGCACGGCACCAGCGGTAGACGTCGGCCGGGCAGCGCACCGGCACCTCCGGCTCGCGATCTTCCGCCAGCAGGCGCCGGGCCAACTCCAGCGCCGCCGTGACCCGGGCGGCTTTGGCCCGTCCGACCCCCGGGATCGCCTCCAGCGCGCCAACCGGTTGCCGGGCCAAGCCATGCAAGCTCCCTCCGGCCGCTCCCAGCAGTTGCTCGGCCACCGTCCTGGCGTCGGCCTGCGACGTTCCCGTACCTATGACAATGGCGAGGAGCTCCGCCAGCGTCAACGCGGAGGGGCCCAGGTCGAGGAGGCGTTCGCGGGGTCGCTCGGCGGGCCGGGACTCGGCCAGGCGCATGGGGGAAAGCTGGGGGGTGAAGCCCGGCCCGGGCGTACCCAAATCACGCCGAGCGGACCAGAGCAGCGCGCGTGGGGCTGGGCCGTGGCGAGCTGCGGCAGGTCCTCCGGTCGCTAGCAGTTCACGCGCCCGCCCCGTGGCACTTCTTGTACTTCTTGCCGCTGCCGCACGGGCAGGGGTCATTGCGCCCTACCTTAGGCACGGCCCTGGCCGGCGACGGGCGCTCAGAAGCCTCGGCCACGCTACCGTCCGGATTACGGTTGGTCGCGATGGCCGCCGGCGCACGGCTCCGGGCGGCGCCTGGCACCAGCAGGTCCGCATCGTCTGGGAGCCGTTCTCCGCCGCCCTGACCCGGCAGGCGCCGGGCCGACGCCGGCATCCCGCCCGGGGCGCGTGGGCCCGGCGGGCCGGCCGGTCCCGGCGTTAGCTGGACCTGAAGCTTGAAGAACCGCTCGGTGAACGTGGACCGGATGTCGTGCATCAGGTCCACGAACATCTCGAACGCCTCCTTCTTGTACTCGACCAGCGGGTCCTTCTGGCCCCAGGCGCGGTAGTGGATCGCGTTCCGCAGCTGGTCGATATCGTAGAGGTGGTCTTTCCATTTCTCGTCCAGCACCCGGTGCATGACGTCGGCCAGGAGCCGCTCCGAGAGATGCTCGATCCCGTAGCGCCGGCCCAGCTCGTCCCAGGAGGACAGCTTGGCCTGGAACGCCTCGTGCCCCGCCCGGCGCAGCAACGCCTTCAGCTCCTGGGCCCCGGGGACCTTGTGGGGATCTTCCACGTCCGGCGCCGAGATCAGGTACCGCAGGAGCAGGTCGGTGCCGATGAGCTTCCGGTCCCAGTCGGCCGGCTCGCCCACGGTCGCCTCCTCCGCGAAGCGCCGGAGCGAGGCCTCGATCATCCGCACCGCCTCGGCCTTGAGGTCCTCCCCGCCCTCCAGCGCGAACAGCCGCAGCGAGTAGATCACCTCCCGCTGCTGGTTCATGACGTCGTCGTAGTCGAGGAGGCGCTTCCGCGACTGGAAGTTCTGGTACTCCACTCGCTTCTGCGCGTTGCCGATGGCCCGCGTCACCAGCGGGTGGGTGATGACCTCGCCCTCCTCCGCTCCGGTCTTGTCCATCCAGCGGGCGATGCGGTCCGACCCGAATAGACGCATCAGGTCGTCTTCCAGGGCGAGGAAGAAGATGCTGCCCCCCGGATCGCCCTGGCGGCCCGAGCGGCCCCGCAACTGGCGATCGATGCGCCGGGACTCGTGCCGTTCCGTGCCGATGATCACCAGCCCGCAGGGCGGGTCCTCGTTGCAGCCCAGCTCCTTGATCTTGGCGTCGGTGAGATCGGCCCGCTCCATCTGCTGGCCGAAGGGCGCCAGGCGTGATTTGATGCCGCAGACCTGACACTTCTTGACCCCGGGCCCGAGCTTGATGTCCGTCCCGCGGCCGGCCATGTTGGTGGCGATGGTGATCGCGCCGGGGCGGCCGGCCTGGGCCACGATCTCGGCCTCGCGCTGGTGCTGTTTGGCGTTCAACACCTCATGCTTCAGCCCCCGCCGCTTGAGCATCCGAGACAGGGTCTCCGATACGTCGACGCTCACGGTGCCCACCAGCACCGGCAGGCCGCGCTCGTGCTGGCGCACCACTTCGTCGATGATCGCGTTGTATTTCTCGCGCCGGGTCTTGTAGATGAGGTCGTGCCGGTCGATGCGGCGCACGGGCCGGTTGGTCGGGATGACCATGACCTCCAGCCCGTAGATCTGGAAGAACTCGTTTTCTTCGGTCTCCGCGGTGCCTGTCATACCGGCGAGCTTCTCGTACATCCGGAAGTAGTTCTGGATGGTGATCGTGGCCATGGTCTGCGTCTCGCCCCGCACGGCCACGCTCTCCTTGGCCTCCACCGCCTGGTGCAGCCCGTCCGACCAGCGCCGCCCCGGGAGAATCCGCCCGGTGAACTCGTCCACAATGAAGACCTGGCCCTCCTGGATGACGTAGTCCACGTCCTTCTCGTACAGGGCGTGCGCCTGGAGCAGCTTGTGGATGATGTGCAGCTTTTCGCTCTTGGCCGCGTACTCCGCCTCGAGCGTGCGGCGCCGTTCCAGCTTCTCCTGCGGCGACAGCGTCTCGTCGTGGTCGATCCGGCCGAATTCCTCCGAGATGTCGGGGATCACGAACAGGCTGGGCTCGTTGGGGCTCATCGCCTCCACCCCCTGGTCCGTCAGGTGGACGGCGTGGCCCCGCTCGTCCATCACGAAGTAGAGCCCCTCCTCGAGATGGCGCAGGCGTTGCTCGCGGGCGGGGAGCTTGCGGTCGGCGATGACGTCGAGTTCGACCCGCTGCACCAACTGCTTCACGCCGGTCTCCTGGAGCAGCTTCATCAGGCGCTTGTTCTTCGGCATCCCCTTCTGCGCCTGGAACAGCTTCACCGCCGCGTCGTACTGCGCGTCCTCCTTCTCCACCAGCGGCTCCGCCTCGGCGATCAGCTGGTTCACCACCGCGGTCTGCTTCCGCACCAGGCTGATCACCTGCTGGTTGAACTCGGCGTATTTGGCGTCCGTTTCGTTGCCCACCGCGCCCGAGATGATGAGCGGTGTGCGGGCCTCGTCGATCAGGATGCTGTCCACCTCGTCGATGATGGCGTAGTAGTGCCCTCGCTGGACTCGCTGATCCAGCGCGAACACCATGTTGTCCCGCAGGTAGTCGAAGCCGAACTCGTTGTTGGTGCCGTAGACCACGTCGCACAGATAGGCGGCGCGACGCTCGGGGCTCGAGGGCTCGGTGTCATCGATGCAGCCGACGGTCAAGCCCAGCCACCGGAACAGGTGCCCCATCCACTGGGAGTCCCGCCGGGCCAGGTAGTTGTTCACCGTCACCAGGTGAGTGCCCCGGCCGGCCAGCGCGTTGAGATACAGCGGCAGCGTGGCCACCAGGGTCTTGCCCTCGCCGGTGGCCATTTCCGCGATGCGGCCCTGGTGCAGCACGATGCCGCCGATCAACTGGACGTCGTACGGCACCATGTCCCACTGCGTCTCGTGTCCGGTGACGACCAGCGAGCTGCCCAGCAACCGCCGACACGCCTCCCGGACCGTGGCGAAGGCTTCCGGCAGCAGCTCGTCCAGCGCCGCGTCGGTCTCCCGCTTCAGCGCGCGCTCGTTGTCCAGGATCTCCTTTTCGAGGCGCTCGCGCTCGCCTTGGTCGGCGCAGCGCCGTTTGGCCTCGCGCTGCTGCGCCAGGCGGGCCTCGACGTCGCCCACCCGGGCCTGAAGCAGGCCTTTGAGCTTGGGCGTCTGCGCCTGGATCTCGGCGTCTGGAAGGTCCTTCAGGCGACGCTCGTGCTCGTGGATACGCTCCACGATCGGGCGAATGCGCTTGAGCTCCCGGTCGAAGCGCGTGCCCACGACCGACTTCACCAGCTGCTTAAGCATGTGTCTCAGTCACGATACAACCCGTGGGTCCGGATGTAGTCTTCGACGGCGCGAGGAACCAGGTAGCGGATCGAGGTGCCGCACCGCACGGCCTCCCGGATCGCCGTCGCCGAGACGTCGATGCCCGGTACCTCGACGATCCGCCCGATCAGCGGGTGCGCCGGGGCGGCCGCGCCGGGACGGGTCAGCACCACGACGGCGGCCACCGCGGCGATCCCTTCCGCGTCGTGCCAGGCCGGGAGTTCTCGGGCCGCGTCCGCGCCGATCACTAAGAATAACGCGTCCCCGGGAGATTCGGCGCGCAGTTGGCGCAGGGTGTCGGCGGTGTAGGACGGCCCGGCGCGCCGCGCTTCGCGGGGGTCCAGCAGAAACCGCGGATTGTCGCGGATCGCCAGCTCCACCATGGCGAGGCGGTGTTCCGGCGCGGCGTGGTGCCCCGACTTGAACGGGTGCTGTCCGGCCGGCACGAAACGGACTTGATCCAGCCCCAGGCGCTCCGCGGCGCGCTCGGCCGCCACCAGGTGCCCGAGGTGCACGGGGTCGAACGAACCGCCGAAGATGCCGACCTTCAACGCGCGCCCGTGGTATCCGCCGCCGGAGGGCAGGCCTGGGCGAGCCCCGCAGCCTGCGGGTAGTACCGTTGCAGGTGCTCGCAGGTTTCGCGCCGCTCGTCGGCGTACTGCAGTATCCGGTAGATCTCCACCAGCTTGAGCAGCGCCCGTGGTGCGGAGCGCGACTGCGGATAATCGGCCACCACGCTGCGGAAATAGAGAATCGCCGAGTCGTACGCCTTGAGGCGCCGGTAGAAGAGACCGGTCCGGTACTCCTTGTCTGCGAGCATATCCATGAGCCTGCGAGCCTTAGGCCCCGCCCGCGCCGCCGCGCGGCTGTTTGGGAAGCGCGCGGTCAGCTCCTGGTAGGTCGTCATCGCGGCATGGCCGTATTCCGGATCCAGCTCCGGGTCCTTCCAGAGCTCGGCCTGCGCGTCGCCCGCGCGGAGCAGCGCGTCGGCGGCCAGCGGATGTGCCCCGTGTTCGTCGGCTATGCGCCGGAACTGTCGCCCCGCCTCGAGATACAGGCCCTCCGCGAAGTCGCATTCCGCCTGGTAGTACCTCGCCTCGGCCAGGGCGGGGGCGTTGGCCGGGACCGCCCCTTCTAGCTCTCGGAACGCCTCCCGCGCGCGGGTGCAATCGCCACGCCGGTAGTGCCCCATGGCCTGGGCATAGACGGTATCCGCCGGAATCACCGGCGCCGGCTCGCGCGGTGCGCCGCCACACGCGCATGCGAGCAGCGCCCCCGCCACGAGCGCGGCACTGCGCCACGTCCACAGACCCATCTCAGCGCCCTCTGCGTTCTCTGCGGTGAGTACTTGTCCACCTGCCAGGGTATTCGCGGTCCTCACCGGATCACCGCGGCTGCGTTGGCGACTTGGTTTAGTTTCTCGGCGGCGATCTGCGCCAGCGAATCGCCGGGCGCCGCGCCCGCCAGCGCCCGCTGATAGGCTTCGGCGGCTTCGGCAAAGGCTCCCCGGGCGAACAGCACGTCTCCGATCCCGATGTAGGCCGCCCGCACCAGCGCGTCAGTCTCGTCGCCCACGGCGGCCCGCCGGAACCACTCCTCGGCTCGCTCCGCTTGCCCGGAGTCCAGCGCCCGCCGACCCAGGGACAGCGCGCAGCTGGTCAGGCTCCGTTGCGCCGGCGCCGTGACCGCGGGCTGGCGCTGCCGGCGCGCTACGCCTTCGAACACGGGCACGGCCTGCTCGCAACGACCGAAGCGAGCCAACCCCGCAGCATAGAGGTACATGAGCGAGTCCTCGCGTCGCGCGTCCCCGGCAGCGGCCGCGGCGTAGGGAAGCACGTTCAGCGCCTCGGCGGACCGGGGCTCGGTCCCCGCGGTCTGGGCCAGTTGCCGCGCGAACACGCCCAGGGCCCGGCCCGCCGCGACCGCACGGAGACTCGTCAGCGCCGCGGCCAACCCCGCCCGGTCGTCGTCTTCCACCGCGGCCTTGGCCACCCGCTCCAACCCGTCGGCTCCCTCGGTGACGCGCTGCGCCCCGCCCTCTTCCGCAAGCGCCCGGTACTCCTCTGCCGCGGCCACCAGGTCGCCGGCATGGAGCGCCGCCGCCCCGGCCTTGGCACGGAGCTGCGCCGTGAGCCCCTGCTTCAGCGCCAGTCGATACTCCACCAGCGCGTCCGCGAAATGACGCTCCGCGTAGGCGCGGTCCCCCAACGTCTCGTGGTCCGCCGCCGCCCCCGCGCAACCCGCCAACAGCAGGATCACTGCCGCGGCCCGGGCCCGCTCCCGTCCAACCCGGCTCATTCCGGCGTGCGCTCCAGCATGGCCAGATAGGCCTTCGCCCGCGCGTCGGTCGGCCGCTCCTTGGCCAACGCGGCCCAGAGGTCGCGGGCGGATTGCACGTCCCCCGCCAGGTAGCACGCGAGCCCGAGCGCCGCTCGTGCCTCCACCGACTGGGGACGCGCCGCGACCAGCTTCTCCAGCTCCTCGCGGGCCTCCAGCGCCCTGCCCGCTTCCAGCAGCAGCCGTGCCAGCCGGTAGCGAAGGTCCTGAAACGTCGGACCCAGCCGCAGCGCCGCTTGGTACTGCTCGATCCCCTGCCCCAACGCCCCGGCCTCCACGTATGCTTCGCCGAGGGCCCCGTGTTGATTGGCGAGCTTGTCCGCGTGATGTGCCGGAATGCCGGCTCGGGATCCCGCCACGGCCGCTCGCGCGGCGACAAACGCCTCCTGCGCTTCCTCCGAGCGCCCCAGCGAGCTCAGCACCACACCCCGGTGCATCAGCGCCTCCAGATAGCGCGGGTTGAGCTCCAGGGCTCGGTTCACTGCTTCCAAAGCGCGCTCCCGCTGTCCGATCATGTAATAACACAGGCCGAGCACATGGTGAGCGTCGGCAAAGGCCCGGCCAGAGGCCACCAGTTCCTCCAATAGGTGAATCGCGCCGTAGTAGTCGTCCACGGCGAAGCGTTCCCTGGCCTGCTCAAGAAGCTGCGAGGGCCTCGTATCCATAGACCACCTCGTACCAGCGGACAAACTCCCCGATCCCCAGCTCCAACTCGACCTTGGGCGCCCACCCAAGGGCGCGCCGCGCTCGGGTGACGTCCGCTCGAGTCCGCGCCGCGTCGGCCGGGTGAACCCGCCCCGTAACAACCGTGGGCCGCGTACCCAGGGACTCGGCCAGCAGCGCCACGAGCCGGTCCAGACGCGTGCCGCGACCGGTGCCGATATTGAAAGGCTCCGCGCCGGCCTCCCCCACCCCGGTCCACTCCAACGCTGCCGCCACCGCGTCTGCCGCATCGCCAACATAGGTGTAGTCCCGCTCCGAGGAACCGTCTCCATACAGCGAAAGCGGGCTACCCTCCGCAGCCAACCGCGCAAACCGGTGCAGCGCTTGATCGGGACGCTGCCCGGGGCCGTAGACGCTGAAGAACCGTAACACGGCCACGCGCAGTCCGTGCACCGCGGCAAACCGGCGGCAGAGATCCTCGCCTTCCTGCTTGCTCGCTGCGTACGGGGACGTGGGATACGGCAGCCGCGCGTCTTCGCGGAACGGCGGCGCCGTGTGACCGTACACCGAGGATGACGACGCATACACCAGACGACGAATGCCAGCCGAAACGCACGCGTCCAGCACGGCGTGGGTCCCGTCCGCGTTGATGTCCCGGTAGGCCGCCGCCCGTCCCACGCTCTCGCGCACGCCGGCGCGCGCGGCCAGGTGCACCACCGCCGCGGCGCCTTCCAGGTGCCCAGCCACCACCGCTCGATCGCGCACGTCCGCCTCGACCAACCGGAACGACGGAGAGCCGAGCAACGGCCGCAGGGCCAGCTCCTTGAGCCAGCGCGGGTAGAACGGATCGAAGTTGTCCAGCCCCACCACGCGCCAGCCGGCCCGGAGCAAACCCGCGCACGCATGCGACCCGATGAACCCGGCGGCGCCCGTGACGACCACTCGCTCCGTCACGCCGCCAACTCCCGGAAGTACCCGATGGTGCGGCGCAATCCGTCCTCCAGCGCCACGGTGGGCTCCCACCCGAGGACCCGCTTCGCCCGGCTGATGTCCGGACGGCGCTGTTTGGGGTCGTCCACGGGGAGCGGCCGGAAGATGATGGGGGAGCTGGATCCGGTGAGACGCAGGACCAGACCCGCCAACTCGCGCACCGTGAACTCGCCCGGGTTGCCCAGGTTCACCGGGTCCGAGTCCGCGCGCTCGAATGCCAGCACGATGCCCTGGATCATGTCGTCCACGTAGCAGAACGAGCGGGTCTGCAATCCGTCTCCGTAGATGGTGAGCGGCTCGCCGCGCAACGCCTGGACGATGAAGTTGGACACCACCCTTCCGTCTCGAGGTCGCATTCGGGGCCCGTAGGTATTGAAGATGCGCACGATGCGGGTGTCGAGCCCGTGACTCCGGTGATAGGCCATGGTGAGCGCTTCCGCGAAGCGCTTGGCCTCGTCGTACACCCCCCGCGGGCCGATCGGATTGACGTGACCCCAGTACGCCTCGCCCTGCGGATGCTCCTGCGGGTCGCCGTACACCTCGGAGGTGGAGGCCAACAGGAACCGCGCCCCCTTCGCCTTCGCCACGCCGAGCGCGTTGTGGGTACCGAGCGCTCCCACCTTCAGGGTCTGGATCGGGAGCTGGAGGTAGTCCACGGGACTGGCCGGCGAGGCGAAGTGCAGCATGGCATCGAGGGGACCTTCCACCGTGATGTAGCGGCTCACGTCCTGCTCGATCAGCGTGAAGGCCGGGTGGCCCTCGAGGTGCCGCAGGTTGGCGCGGTTCCCGGTGATGAGGTTGTCCATCCCCACCACCGAGTGCCCCAGCGCGATCAGGCGGTCACACAAGTGGGAGCCGAGGAAGCCTGCCGCCCCCGTGACCACGAGCCGCATCAGGACGGTACTCGCCCGACACAGGTATACGTGAAGCCGAGCGACCGCAGCTTCGAGGCATCGTACAGATTGCGCCCGTCCACGATCACCGGGCGCCGCAGCAGCGCCTTGATGCGCGCGAAGTCCGGATTCCGGAACTGCAGCCATTCGGTGACGATGACCAGCGCGTCGGCGCCTTTGAGCGCGTCGTACTGATGCTCGAAGTAGCAGATTCGGTCGCCAAACAGCCCCTTGGCCTGCCCGATCGCGGCGGGGTCGTGCGCCTGGACTTTGGCCCCGGCATCGAGGAGGCCGGTGATGAGCTCGATCGCCGGGCTCTCCCGCATGTCGTCCGTTTCCGCCTTGAAGGCGAGCCCCCACACGGCGACGGTGCTGGTGGCGAGTTCCGGCCCGAGCAGCTGCCCCAGCTTCTCGAGCAGCCGCCGCTTCTGCCGCGCGTTCACCGCCTCCACGGCCTTCAGCACGTCGAAGGACACCCCCTTCTCGTCCGCGGTCTGGATGAGCGCCTGTACGTCCTTGGGGAAGCACGAGCCGCCGTACCCCGGTCCCGGAAACAGGAAGGCAGCTCCAATCCGCCGATCGCTGCCGACGCCCTTGCGCACCAGCGTCACGTCGGCGCCGACCCGCTCGCACAGCTCCGCGATCTGGTTCATGAACGAAATCCGGGTGGCGAGCATGGCGTTGGCGGCGTACTTGGTAAGCTCGGCAGAGGCGATATCCATGAAGATCAGCGGGTTGCCGGTACGGACGAACGGCGCGTACAGCTCGGCCAGGACCCGGGCCGCGTCGTCCGCGTCCACCCCAATGACGACGCGGTCGGGTTTCATGAAATCCTCGACGGCGGCGCCCTCCTTGAGGAACTCCGGGTTGGAGCAGACGTGGAACCGCTCGGAGGTGTGCTGCGCGATGGCTTCGCGGACCTTGGCCGCGGTGCCCACCGGCACCGTGCTCTTGGTGATGATGACCTTCGGCCCGGTCAGGTGCCGGCCGATGGTGTGCGCCACGTCCAGCACGTGCTGCAGGTCCGCCGATCCGTCTTCGCCCGGCGGCGTGCCCACGGCGATGAAGATCACCTCGGCAGCTTCGACCGCGGCACCCACGTCGGTGGTGAAGCGCAGGCGGCCGTCGGCCTGGTTGCGGACCACCAGAGGCTCCAGCCCAGGCTCGTAGATGGGGATCCTGTTGCGCTTGAGCTGGGCGATCTTCGCCTCGCTCACGTCGGCGCAGACCACGTCGTTGCCGGTCTCCGCCAGGCAGGCCCCGACCACCAGGCCCACGTACCCGGTCCCGACGACGGCGACTTTCACGCCCGGGCGTACCCGCTCAGCACGTGGCGCGTATCCACGATGGCGCGGGCTTCATGACACAGCATCCGGTAATCCACCCCGGAGTGGTCGGTGACCACCACGACGCAGTCCGCCGAACGCACCGCTTCGGGGGTCAACGGAACGGACCGGAGGATGCGGCCATCCTCACTGAACTCGGGCACGTAGGGATCGTGATAGCTGAGGTCGGCACCCTGGGCGAGCAGAAGCCGAATCACGTCCAGCGCCGGACTTTCCCGCAAATCATCGATGTCCTTCTTGTACGCCACGCCCATCACCAGTATCCGGGAACCGCGAACCGGCTTGGAGTCTTGGTTGAGCCGCTCGGCCACCTTCCGGACCCAAAAGGCGGGCATCTCCGAGTTCACTTCCGCCGCGACCTCGATGAAGCGGGTCTTGTAGTTGAGGCCCCGCATCTTCCAGGCCAGGTAGTGCGGATCAATGGGGATACAGTGCCCGCCCAGGCCCGGGCCGGGCGTGAACTTCATGAACCCGAACGGCTTGGTCGCCGCCGCCTCGATGACCTCCCACACGTCCACCCCCAGCTTGTCGCACACGATCGCCATCTCGTTGGCCAACCCGATGTTCACGCTGCGGAAGGTGTTTTCCAGCAGCTTGGTCAGCTCGGCGGCTTCCGGCGACGACACCGGGACCAGCCGGTCGAACACGGGCGTGTAGAGAGCCATGACCACCCGCAAACACGCTTCCGTCACTCCGCCCACGACCTTCGGTGTGTTCCGCGTCTGCCAGGTGGGATTCCCCGGGTCCACCCGCTCCGGACTGAAGGCGAGGAACCCGTCTACGCCAACCTTGAGACCCACGTTCTCGAACATCGGCAAGAACAATTCCCGGGTGGTGCCGGGGTACGTGGTGCTTTCCAGGATCACGATCTGTCCGGCGCGCACCACGCCCTGGAGCGCCTGTGCCGCCGCCATCACGTAGGAGATGTCGGGGTCCTTGGTCTTGGAGAGCGGCGTGGGGACGCAGATGGACACGGCGTCCGCGTCCACCAGGCGCTTCGCATCGGCCGTCGCCGTGAGGCGCCCGGCCTGCACCAGAGGCGCAAGCCGCTCCGACGGCACGTCGAGGATGTGCGACCGGCCGGCGTTGACGCCGTCCACCACCCGCCGGTTGAGGTCGAACCCAATGACCCGGTATCCAGTGGCCGCCAGCTCCACCGTCAGCGGCAACCCGACGTAGCCCAGTCCGATCACGCCGAAGACGGCAGTCCGAGCCTCCGCCTTGGCTATCAGATCACGCTCGACACTCATCGTCGCACCGCCTTCGGGACCTGGAGCGAGACCGGCCGGCCACCCTCGGCAAGCGACTGGGTGGCGGCGGCCAGAACCCGAACCACCTCCACCCCGTTCTCCGGACCGGAGCGCGGCTGCTGGTCGCCGCGCGCAACTGCCAAGAAGTGCTTCAACTCGGCCGTCAACGGCTCCACGTTGGGAATGCGGGGAAGGAAGATGTCGCCCTCGCGGATCGCCAGGCTCTCGCCGTAGGAGGCGTACTCGGGCGGCCGGTCCACGCCTTTGTCGTAGACCTTGAGCTTCTCGCGCGGCTGCATGTCGTCGAACACCACCATGCGCTTCGAGCCGACGACGGTGAGGCGCCGCTCCTTGTGCGGGTCCAGCCAGGACATCTGCACATGGGCCATGACACCCGACTCGAACTCCATGGTCAGGAACACCACGTCCTCAATCCCCGGTTGCAGGTAGCTGTGGCCCTGCGCGGCCACCCGCACGGGCGGCCCGTCCACCAGGTGCAACGCCACCGAGACGTCGTGGGGCCCAAAGCTCCAGAGGGCGTTCTCGTCCGGCCGCACCTGTCCCAGGTTGACCCGCTGACCGTAGAGGTAGTACAACCGACCCAGCTCGCCCCCGGCGAGCATGGCGCGCAGCCGCTCGACGGCCGGATGAAACAACAGCAGATGGCCCACCACCACCGGGACGCGCAGCGCATCGGCCCGCACCGCAATCTCTTCCGCGTCCGCCACCGACAGCGTGAACGGCTTCTCCACCAGGACCGGCAACCGCCGTTCGATCGCAATCCGGCACAACTCCGCATGGCTCCCCGCCGACGTGGCGATCACCACGGCCTCCGCCCCGCGCAGGGCCGCTTCCAGATCGTCGGTCACCAGTACGCCCGGATATTGGCGCTTCATGTCCTCGCGGCGGGCCGGGCTCAGATCACACACCGCCACCAGGTCCGCCTCGCTGAGGACGGCCAGCGTGCGCACGTGATTCCGGCCCCACGCACCCGCCCCCAGGACCGCGACCTTGACCTTGCTCATGCGTAAAAACTCCGGACGGCGTCCACCACCTGGTCCTGGAGTGCGTCCGAGAGCTCCGGATATACCGGCAGGGATAACACCTCGCGGGCCGCGCGCTCCGCCTGGGGGAACTGGCCCTGGTGGTGTCCCAGCTGGCTGAAGCACGGCTGGAGATGGAGCGGCGTCGGGTAGTACACGGCGCACCCCACACCCAGCTTCCCCAGGTGCGCCTTGAGGGCATCCCGGCGCTGGACCCGGACCGTGTACTGGTGGTAGATGTGCTCGTTGTCGGGATCCACCAACGGCGTGCGGACACCGTCGATGCCCGCGAACGCGTCGTCGTAGCGGGCGGCCCGCCGGCGGCGGCCCTCGCTCCACGCGGCGAGGTGCGGCAGCTTCGCCAGCAACACCGCGGCCTGGAGCGTGTCGAGCCGGCTGTTGGTGCCGATCTCCTCGTGCTGGTATTGCTTGGCGCCGCCGTGCGTGCGCAGCCGGCGCAGCCGCTCGGCCCGTGCCGCATCCTGGGTCACGATCATCCCCCCGTCCCCCCAGCCCCCGAGATTCTTGCTGGGGAAGAACGAGAAGGCGCCGGTGGTTCCCAGCTCACCGGCCATCTTCCACGCACCGTCAATGCGCCGGCGCGCCCCGATCGCCTGGGCGGCGTCCTCGATGACCGCGAGGCCGTGTTGCTGCGCGAGGGCCATCAGCCGCTCCATGGGCGCCATCTGGCCGAACAGGTGCACGGGGACGATCGCCCGGGTGCGGGACGTGATCGCCGCCTCGACGTGTGCCAGATCGAGGTTGAACGTGGCGGGGTCAATGTCCACGAACTTGGGCTTCGCGCCCGCATTCCAGATGGCCCCCGCCGTGGCGAAGAACGTGAACGGGCTGGTGATGACTTCGTCACCGGGCCGAAGGTCCAGCACCTTGAGCGACAGTAACAGGGCATCGGTGCCGCTCGCACAGGCGATGCCATGGCGCGTCCGGGACAGCGCCGCGACCGCCTGCTCCAGCCTGCCCACCTCGTCCCCCATGATGAACTGCTGCCGCTCCACCACGGCCAGGAGGGATGGCATGACCTCATCACGAATGGCCTCGAACTGGGCCCGAAGGTCCAGCAACGGGACGGCCACAAAGGCTCCAAGTCAAAGAAGCAGAGAAGCTTAGCGTGCCCCGGCGAGAGGGTCAACTCGGGCGGAGAACGCCCTCACGCTCCTGATACGTCGAGTCACAGCGCTCGCAGCGCGCCTGCGCCCCCGCCAGGTGGAGCCGTTCGCCGCACTGACACATCCACCCCACGCGGCGGGCCGGCACCCCCACCATGAGCGCGTAGGCCGGCACGTCCGAGGTGACCACCGCCCCCGCGCCGATGAACGCGTACTCGCCCAAGGTCACCCCACACACAATGGTGGCGTTGGCGCCGATGGAGCTGCCCCGCTTCACCAGCGTCTGCCGGTACTCATCCTTGCGGGACACGTGGCTGCGGGGATTGAGGACGTTGGTGAACACGCAGGACGGCCCACAGAAGACGTCGTCCTCCAGCACCACGCCCTGGTAGATCGAGACGTTGTTCTGGATCTTCACGTTGTTGCCAATCCGGGTCCCCGGCATGACCACCACGTTTTGACCCAGGCTGCAGCGCTCACCGATCTCGGCGCCCGGCATGACGTGGCAGAAGTGCCAGATCTTGGTGCCCCGGCCGACCCTGGCACCGTCGTCAACGTACGAGCTCTCGTGCACGAAGTAGTCGGTCACGGTCGCAACGCTCCTTGGCCACCCAGGCTCACCGCTCCCGGACGACGCTCCCCCTCCTGCGCGGCGCGAGACCCCGGAGCCAACTGGTGCCACTCCTGGAGGCTGCGCACCGTGCCGCGGCGACTCCGTAACGCCAGCACCGCGTCGCAGGCGGCGCTCGCCGCGGACATGGTGGTGGTGTACGGGACCCGGTGCTGCAACGCCGTGCGGCGGATGAAGTAATCGTCCCGCTGGGTCAGCGTGCCGAGCGGGGTGTTGATGAGTAGCTGGACCTCACCGGACACGATGAGATCCGCGGGGTTGGGGCGGCCCTCGTAGACCTTGAGGACCCGCTCCGCGGGAATGCCTCGCGCATTCAAGTAGCGCGCGGTCCCGTCCGTCGCGAGGATCCGGAACCCCATTTCGTGGAAGCGGCGCACGATGGGCGTGACCGTGGGCTTGTCGTGGTCGTTGACGGTCACCAAGATCCCGCCTTCCAGCGGCAGCGCGCCGTCCGCACCCATCTGCGCCTTGGCGAACGCCATGCCGAACGAGTCGGCGATCCCCATCACTTCACCGGTGGACCGCATCTCCGGCCCCAGGAGCGTGTCCACGTTGGGGAGCTTGGCGAACGGGAACACCGCCTCCTTGACGGCGACGTACGGCATCGCGACCTCGTCCGGCACGGCCAGCTCGTCCAACGACTTCCCGACCATGACGGCGGCGGCCAGCTTGGCCAGCGGCACGCCGGTCGCCTTGCTCACGAACGGGACGGTACGCGACCCGCGCGGGTTGACTTCGAGCACGTAGACCACGCCGTCCTTGATGGCGAATTGGACGTTGATGAGGCCGACCACGCCGAGCGAGAGCGCGAACTGGCGGGTGTGCTCGCGCATCTGGGCCACCGCAGTTTCCTGGATCAGGTAGGGCGGCAGCACGCAAGCGGAATCCCCGGAATGAATCCCGGCGTCCTCGATGTGTTGCATCACGCCCCCGATCACGCACCGGCGGCCGTCGCAGATGGCGTCCACGTCCGCTTCGAAGGCGTCCTCCAGGAACCGGTCGATCAGCACCGGGTGCTTGGGCGAGACCCGCGCGGCGGTCTCGAAGTAGGTACGGAGCGACGGCTCGTCGTACACGATCTCCATGGCGCGGCCGCCCAGCACGTAGGACGGCCGCACCAGCACGGGGTAACCGATCCGGCTCGCCACCGCCACCGCTTGGTCCTCGCTCATGGCCGTCCCGTTGGCGGGCTGTGCTACGCCGAGCGAGCGGGTCAGCTCCTCGAATCGACGCCGATCCTCCGCGATATCGATGGCCTCCGGACTGGTCCCCAGGATGGGGACGCCGGCCGCCTCCAACGCCTTGGCCATCTTGAGCGGCGTCTGGCCGCCCAGCTGGACCACGACCCCCCTCGGGCGCTCCAGCCGGACGATCTCGAGCACGTCCTCCAACGTGAGGGGCTCGAAGTAGAGCTTGTCGGAAATGTCGAAGTCGGTGGAGACGGTCTCCGGATTGCAGTTGATCATGATGGTCCGGTAGCCCATCTCGCGGAACGCCAGGCCCGCCCGGACACAGCAGTAGTCGAACTCTACGCCCTGCCCGATCCGGTTGGGCCCGCTCCCCAGGATCACGATCCCCTGCTCGCCCAGCGGCTCGGACTCGTTCTCGTCGTCGTACGACGAGTAGAGATACGGGGTGCTCGACGGAAACTCCCCGGCGCAGGTATCCACCATTTTGTAGCTGGGATGGACACCCAGGGCCCACCGCTGGCGCCGGAACTCTTCCTCGCTGACGCGCCGGAGGTCGGCCAATTGCCGGTCGGAGAAGCCCATCCGTTTCATGCTCCGCACGGCCGCCGCGTCCGGCGCCGGCGCCGCGGCGAACTCGCGTTCGGCGGCGATCAGTTCGGCCAGCTGACTCAGGAACCACGGGTCGATGGCCGTGCATTCCGCGATCTCGCTCACGCTTAAGCCCGCCAGCATGGCGCGCTTGATCTGGAAGATCCGCTCCGGCGTGGGCGTCCGGAGCGCCGCCTTGAGGCTGGCGGGGTCCTCGCCCTCCAGCCGGTCGTCTTTCAGGGTGGCGCCGACCACCCAGCCTAGCCGGTCGATCTCCAGCGCGCGGATGCCCTTCTGGAACGCCTCCTTGAAGGTCCGGCCGATGGCCATGGATTCGCCCACCGACTTCATCTGGGTGGTGAGCGTGACGTCCGCCATGGGGAACTTCTCGAACGCGAAGCGGGGGAACTTGACCACCACGTAGTCCAACACTGGCTCGAACGAGGCCGGCGTGGTCTTGGTGATGTCGTTGGGCAACTCGTCCAGCGTGTAGCCCACCGCCAGCTTGGCGCCGATCCGCGCGATAGGGAACCCCGTGGCCTTGGACGCCAGGGCCGAGGAGCGCGAGACCCGGGGGTTCATCTCGATCACCAGCATCTCGCCGTTGGTGGGGTTCACCGCAAACTGGATGTTGCACCCGCCGGCCGCGACGCCGATCTCGCGGATGATCCCGATGGCGGCGTCCCGCATGACCTGGTACTCGCGATCGGTGAGCGTCATGGCGGGGGCGACCGTGATCGAGTCGCCCGTGTGCACGCCCATGGGATCGAAGTTCTCGATGGAGCAGATCACCACCACGTTGTCGCGGCAGTCCCGCATCACCTCCAGCTCGAACTCCTTCCAGCCCAGGACCGACTGCTCCACCAGCGCCGCGTGGACCGGCGAGAGATCCAGCGCGCGCGCGATCCGCTCCTCGTACTCGGCGCGGTTGTAGGCCACCCCGCCACCGGTACCGCCCAGCGTGAAGGACGGCCGGATGATGGCCGGGTACCCGATCTCCTCGACCGCCTCCATGGCCTCCTCCAGCGACCCCACGACCCGCCCCGGCGGCACCGCCAGGCCGATCCGCTGCATCGCCAGGGCGAATTCCTTACGGTCCTCCGCCATACGAATGGCGCGCTGGTCCGCCCCGATGAGCTCCACGCCGTACTTGGCGAGCGTGCCGTCCTGCGCCAGCGCCATGGCCACGTTCAAGGCGGTTTGGCCACCCATGGTGGGGAGCAGGGCGTCCGGATGTTCCCGTTCGATCACCCGGGCTACCCATTCGGCGGTCACCGGCTCGATGTAGGTTCGATCGGCCAGCTCGGGATCCGTCATGATGGTCGCCGGATTCGAGTTGACCAGGACGACCTTATAGCCCTCTTCCTTGAGCGCCTTGATCGCCTGGGTCCCCGAGTAGTCGAACTCGGCGGCCTGGCCAATGACGATGGGCCCCGAGCCGATGATGAGGATGGTCTCGAGATCAGTTCGCTTGGGCATCCACCACCTCGGCCAACACGTTCTCCAACGGCACCCGGGCCGACCACCCCGTCGCCGCGCGGAGCTTGGCGGCGTCGCCCACCAGATACGGGATGTCGGCGGGGCGCACCAACTCGGGATCCGCCTCCGAAATCACCCGGTAGCCCACGATGTCCATGAGGCGCTCGAGCAGGTCGCTCAGCGCAATGCCTGCGCCGCTCGCCACGTTATAGATCTCCCCGGAGCGCCCACCGGACAGCAGCCGGCAGTACGCGTCCACCACGTCCGAAACGTGCATGAATTCACGCACCGGGTCGAGATTCCCCACCTTGATCACGGGCGCCTGCGCGCGCTTGGCCAAGCCCAAGCGCCGGGCGAGGGCCGGAATCACGAACCGCTCATTCTGGCCTCGGCCCGTGTGCGCAAAGGCGCGCGTCACGATCACCCGAAGCCCGGTGCGCCGATGCACCTCGAGCGCCGCGATCTCGGCGGCCAGTTTGGAGGCGGCGTACGCCGAGACCGGCCGAGTGGGGTCGCTCTCCACCCGCGGCGTGCTTGGCCCCGGACCGTACACTTCCGCCGTGGACGCCACGAGGAGCATCGGATTGCCCCGTCCCTCGGCCACCACGCAGCCCAGCTCCTCCGCCAAACCGGCGGTGCCCACCGCGTTCACCTGCCACGCCGCCGCCGGATCGCGCCGCGCGTCCGTCCCGGACGCCACGGCCGCCAGGTGAATCACCGCGTCCGGCCTGGTACCAACCGCCGCACGGATGGAGCCCGGGTCGCTCAGCTCGAGGGGCAGCCTCGGCACGTCCGCCGGCAACATTCCGGCACTGGGGATGGCCGGTGCCGGGCGCAAGGCGGCCACCACCACATGACCCTCCTGGCGCAGCCGCGGGACCAACCAGGATCCCACGAAGCCATCGGCCCCCGTGACGAGGACCTTCAACGCCGGTTGGAGAGCCGCTGGAGGTCGGCCTCAACCATCATCACCACCAGCTGCTCGAACGATACCTCGGGGGTCCAGCCCAGGACCCGCTTCGCCTTGCTCGGGTCAGCCTGGAGCATGTCCACCTCGGCGGGGCGGACCAGCGCGGGATCCACCTTCACGTACCGCTGCCAGTCCAAGCCCACGTGTTTGAACGCCAGGTCCACCAGCTCCCGGACCGCATGGGTCCGGCCGGTGCCGATGACGTAGTCGTCCGGCTTGGGCTGCTGGAGCATGAGCCACATGGCCTGCACGTAGTCGCCGGCGAATCCCCAATCGCGCCGCGCGTCCAGGTTGCCGAGCCTGAGCTCGTGGGCCAGCCCCAGCTTGATTCGAGCAACGCCGTCGGACACCCGGCGGGTGACAAACTCGAGGCCGCGGCGTGGCGACTCATGGTTGAACAGGATCCCGCTCACGGCGTACAACTGGTAAGACTCCCGGTAGTTCACGGTAATCCAGTGTCCGTACACCTTGGCCACGCCATAGGGCGAGCGCGGGTAGAACGGCGTGGCTTCGTCCTGCGGCACGCGTTGCGCTTTGCCGAACATCTCGGACGAGCTGGCCTGATAGAACCGGGCGCCCGGATGGGCCAGGCGAAGCGCCTCCAGAATGCGGGTGACGCCGAGGGCGGTGAACTCCCCGGTGAGCACGGGCTGGGTCCAGCTGGTGGGCACGAAGCTCTGGGCAGCCAGGTTGTAGACCTCGTCCGGCTGCACGTCGCGGATCACGGTGGTGAGCGAGTGCTGATCCAACAAGTCTGCGGCGACGATCTCGACCCGATCCAGCAGATGGCCAATCCGCTCGTACGAATCGTGCGAGGTCCGCCGCACCACGCCCACCACCCGGTACCCCTTGGCGATCAGGAACTCGGCTAGGTAGGAGCCGTCTTGTCCGGTGATCCCGGTGATCAATGCAGTCGGCATGATAGACGTGGTCCGTTATCCGTTGTCCGTTGTCCGTACCGCCGATGCCTCGTCACCCAGCCCACGGACAACGGAACACGGACAACGGACCACGCGTTCCCCGACTTGCCCGGCGCAACAGGGGTGGCTAGGTTTCGCACCTTCGAATCCTCGGATGCGAGTCGTCACACATGGCCCGAATCTGCGACATCTGCGGCAAAGGCCCGCGTTTCGGTCACAACGTCAGCCACGCGAACAACAAGACCGGACGGCGGTGGTACCCCAATCTCCAGCGCCTCCGCGTGCTGGTGGATGGCAAGCCCCGGCGCATCCGAGCCTGCACCCAGTGTATCAAGTCCAACCGGGTTCAGAAAGCGCCCCGTCCCGTTCCGACGGTGTCCGCTTAGCCACGCGACATCGTGCCCCCGGAACGGGGCCCGCCGCCCTGGCCCAGGTGGGGCAATAAAAACGGGGACCCTCGGGTCCCCGTCGGCGTTTCGGGAGTCCGCTTCCCCGTCACTCCGCCACCAACTCGATCCGGGCCATCTCGGCGCCGTCGCCGGAGCGGTGCCCGATCTTGACGATCCGGGTGTAGCCTCCCGGCCGCGCCGCGAACCGCGGCCCCAGCTCCCGGAACAACCGCCCGGAGACCGTGCGGCTCTTGATCCGGCGCTCCACCTGCCGCCGGGCATGGAGGCCGCCCCGGCGCGCCAGGGTAATCAACCGCTCCACGTAGGGCCGCAGCTCTTTGGCCTTGGCCTCGGTGGTGACGATGCGGTCGTACGTGAGGAGCGAGGTCGCCAGGTTCGCGAGGGTCGCCCGCTTGTGGCTCGCCGTGCGGCTCAGCTGCCTGCCGCGCGCGCGGTGGCGCATCAGGCCTCCTCGGCCGCTCCCGCGTGCGCCGTGGGCGCCGCACCGGGGTTGGTCACCACCAGGTTGCCGTCGCTCTCCTCGAACTCCATGCCGAAGTTGAGGCCTTCACGCCGCAGCAGCTCGGCGATCTCGCCCAGCGCCTTCTCGCCCACGTTCTTGACCTTGAGCATGTCCTCTTCGCTGTAGCGCACCAGGTCGCCCAGGGTATTGATGCTGGAGTTCTTGAGCGAGTTAATGGACCGGACCGACAGGCCGCACTCGTCGATGGGCTTGGCGAGGAGGTCGCGCAACCGGGCGGTGTCGCGCCCCGCGTCGCCGTTCCCCTGCGCCACGACCATGGGCACCCGGCCGAAGTCCACGAAGTAGCGGAAGTGCTCCTGCAGCAGCGCGGCGCCGTAGGCCACCGCGTCTTCCGGCGTGATGGCGCCGTTGGTCTCCACGGTGAGCGTCAGGCGGTCGAAGTCGGTCCGCTGGCCCACGCGGGTCTCGGTCACGGTGAAGTTGGCGCGGCGCACCGGATTGTAGATGGCGTCGATCCGCACCAGGTCCACCGGGAGCGAGCGGTCCACCGGATGCTGCGCCGCCTCTACGTATCCCCGGCCCTTGTTGACGTGCAATTCCCCGGTGATCTCGCGGTCTTCCTGGAGCGTGAACAGCACGTAGTCCGGCTGGAGGATCTGCACCGAGCCATGGGGCTCAATGTCCCGCGCCCGCACCGGCCCCGCCTTGCCGGCCTGGATGTGCAGCACCACTTCATCCACGTCTTCCGCCAGCACCAGCGTGAGCGCCTTGAAGCGGGCGATGATCTGGTGAATGTCCTCGACCACGCCGGGGACGGTCTGGTGCTCGTGCACCACCCCGTCCAGCCGGAAGGCCCACACGGCCCCCCCGCGCAGCGAGGAAAGCAACATGCGCCGCAGCGCGTTGCCTAGCGTGTAGCCGTAGCCGCGCTCGAGCGGCTGGAGCCGGAACTCCGCGGCGAAGGGGTTGTCCTCCCGCTTGGTCATCTCGACCAGGTGCGGCCGGACCAGTCCAGTCAGATCAATAGGCATAGGTTACTTGGAGTACAGTTCGACGATCAGCTGTTCCTGCGCGGCGACCGGAATCGCGTCGCGCGTGGGTCGCTCGGTGATCTTCCCCGTTGCCTGCTCCGTGTCCACCGCGATCCAGGACACCGGCGCAGCCCGAGACAGCGCGGCGAGCGACGAGTGCACGCTGGCCAGCTCCCGGCTCGCCGGCGCCACCCGGACTTCGTCTCCCGGACGCAGTCGATACGATGGGATGTCCACGGTACGGCCGTTGACCTGCACGTGCCGGTGCCGGGCCAGCTGCCGCGCCGCCTGCCGGCTGGGGGCGAACCCCATGCGATGGACCACGTTGTCCAGCCGCAGCTCCAGCTCGATCAGCAGGTTCTCGCCGGTCACGCCGGGCTCGTGGGCCACTCGCTCGAAGATGTTCCGGAACTGCCGCTCGGTCAGCCCGTAGATGCGTTTGACCTTCTGCTTCTCGCGCAGCTGCTTGGCATAGTCCGACTGCTTGCGCCGCCGCCCCGAGGATTGCCCGTGTTGACCCGGCGCGTAGGCGCGGCGATCCACCGCGCATTTCTCCGTCAGGCAGCGCGAGCCTTTGAGGAAGAGCTTGGTGCCCTCTCGCCGGCACAGCCTGCAGACCGGCCCCGTATAGCGTGCCATGGCGCTAGACCCGCCGCTTCTTGGGAGGCCGGCACCCGTTGTGCGGAATGGGCGTCACGTCCTTGATGGATAGGATATGCAAGCCGGCGCTGGCCAAGGCCTGGATGGCGGACTCGCGACCCGCCCCCGGACCTTGCACCCGCACATGGACCCGCCGGAGCCCCAGGTTGAGGGCCTCGCGCGCGCAGTTCTCCGCCGCGACCGTGGCGGCGAACGACGTGGACTTCTTCGAGCCCTTGAACCCCGACTTGCCGGCGGACCCCCACACGATGGCGTTCCCCTTGCTGTCCGTGATGGTCACCAGCGTGTTGTTGAACGTGGCCGTGATGTGCACGATGCCCTCGGCCTCGACGACCCGCTTGACGCGCTTGGCCGCGGGCGCCGGGGCCGGCTGCTTCGATTCGGGGGTGGGTTCCGGAGCTTGTGGTTGGGTCATGGGCTACTTCTTGGCGATCACTTTCTTCTTGCCGGCGATGGCCCGGCGCGGACCCTTCTTGGTCCGTGCGTTGGTGTGGGTGCGCTGCCCGCGTACCGGCAACCCGCGCTTGTGGCGCATGCCGCGGTAGCTGCCGATGTCCATCAGGCGCTTGATGTTCATCGCCACTTCGGTGCGAAGGGCGCCCTCGACCTTCACCTCGCGCTCGATGACCTGCCGCAGGCGCGCGACTTCCGCGTCCGACAGGTCCCGGACCCGGGTATCCGGACTCACGCCGGTCTTGTCCAGGATCCGCTGGGACGTCGGCACGCCGACCCCGAAGATGTAGGTCAGGGCGATCTCGACCCGCTTCTCCCGCGGGAGGTCAACGCCTGCGATGCGGGCCACGTGCGCTCAGCCTTGCCGCTGCTTGTGCTTGGGGTTGCGCTTGCAGATGACGCGGGTGACGCCGCGACGACGGACGACTTTGCAATGCTCGCAGATGACTCGAACGCTAGAACGGACTTTCAAAACGTGCGGCCTCCCCACGGCTATTTTTTTCGCATCGAGTCTCCCAATATAGATGGCGCCTAACTACACCGCAAGTGAACGGTTACGGTACGATCCGCACCTCCCGCACCCGCCACTTGCCACTCACCTGCCTGAAGCCCAGGTACACCGTCTCCTGCCGCTCTTCCGAGGTCCCCTGCACCACGTACCGGCGTGCGCCCTCCGCATACCCGTGGTCCGGGCCAGCCAGCCGCACGCCCCGCAGCTCGAACGCGATCTCTCGCGCGGTCTCCAGATACCGGTCCAGCAGCCTCGCCGCCTGGGCCGGACCCAGGGCCGGCGAGAAACCCACGCCGGGCAGTTGAAGCCGAATGGTGTCGCTGCCGGACACCAGTCCGGAGACATCGTGCGCCAGCCACAGCCCGCGGGCCCGCTCCGCGGCCTCCTCCAGCGTGACCTGCGCCGGGAGCCGCGGCGCGAGCAGCGCCAACCCCAACAGCGTCCGCCCGAGCACCGATCTCGCTAGTCGATGGCCTCGCATATCCTCTGATACACCTCACGGGGCTCCCGTGCCTCGATGATCGGTCGCCCTACCACCAGGTGGGTGGCCCCGGCCGCCGCCGCCGCCTTGGGCTCCGCACTCCGCCCCTGGTCCCCCGGGTCGCTGCCCGCCGGCCGGATACCCGGCACCACGATCCATCGATCCGGGCCGGCCACTCTGCGCACGACCGCAATCTCGTGCGGCGACGTCACGATGGCATCCACTCCCGCGCCCACCAGGAGCCGGGCCAACCGCTCCACCTCGGTCGCCAGCTCGGGGCGAGGCTTCCCAACCGCCCGGCCAAAACTCTCCGCGGTGTGCGAGGTCAGCACCGACACCCCGGCCACCCGCATGGCCCCCCGCGCCTCCACCGCCGCCCGAACCATGTCTTCCCCACCCAGCGCATGCACCGTCGCCAGGTCTACGCCGAGCGCCGACGCGGCGCGCACGGCGCCGGCCACCGCGTGCGGAATGTCGTGCCACTTGAGGTCCAGGAACACGCGCACCTCGCGCGCCCGGCATTCCCGCACCACGTCCGGCCCGCCGGCCAGCAACAGCATGGGCCCGATCTTGGCCCAGCGAAGCCCCGGAAGTTGGTCCAGCAGCCGCCGGGCACCGTCCACCGACGGGACGTCGAGCGCGACGATCAGCTCCGCCACTGCCGGCTCCACGACGCCGCCAGACGCTCCGGCACCCGCGGGTCGGCGAGGGCGGCGGTACCGACGGCTACCAGCACCGCTCCGGCGTCCAGGTATTGCTCCACGTCCTCCGGCGTGCGGATCCCCCCGACCCCGATCACCGGTTTGCCGGTGCGCTCGCGCACCCGCCGCGTGGCCAGCACGCCCACCGGGAGGAGCGCCGGACCGCTCACGCCACCCTGCCCGTAGCCCAGCCGGGGCGCCCGATGCCCATCAGCCGGCCGCGACAAGGCGCCGGGGATGGTGTTGACCACGGTGAAGCCGTCCGCCCCGGCTTGCCCCGCCGCCCACGCGGTGCGGGCGAGGTCCGGCAGCGTCGGCGCCAGCTTGGCGATCAGCGGCTTCGACGTGGCGTCGCGACAGCGCCGGACCAGATCGGCGAGCACCGCGTCGTCCGCGCCGAATTCCTCGCCCCCTCGCGCCGTATTGGGACAGGAGACGTTGAGCTCGAGGGCGGTGACGATGGGGAGCGCCGACAGGCCTCTCACCACGGTTACGTAGTCTTCCACGACGGCGCCGACCACGTTCACGATGACGCGGGCTCGGGACAGGTTGCGGGCCAACCACGGAAGCTCCGCATTCAGGACGGCTTCCAGCCCGGGGTTGGCCAGCCCCACCGCGTTGAGCATTCCGCCGTCGAACTCCGCCACCCTCGGCCCCGGGTGTCCCCGGCGTGGCTCGGGGCTCACGGCCTTGGTCACCAACCCACCCAGCGCGTCGAGCGCGATGACGCCAGCCACCTCGCGACCGAAACCCGCGGTGCCGGATGCCAACAAGATGGGATTCTGAAAGGTGGTGCCGAATGCGGCGATAGGCGACGGCGCGGTGCCCACCCCGATCACTGCGGGCTGGAGACGTCGATCTTGCGCTCGTACTGCACCAGGTAATCCACGATCCCGTGCGCGATCGCCTCCGCGAGTCGCCGTTGACCGTCTGCCGAGGTGAGGAACCGGGCGTCCGTGGCGTTGGTGCTGAAGCCGGTCTCCACCAGGATCGCCGGGCGCCGCGCGGTGCTGAGCACGAAGAAGCCCGCTTGCGACACGCCGCGATTGGCGCCCGGGTGCACCCCTGCCCCCTTCAGTTGCACCGCCTCGGCGAGCGCCGCCGACTCCCGCAAGTACTCGTTGGTCTGGAGATCCTTAAGGATGAACGCGAACGGGTTGTCGCGGCCCGCATCGGAGCCGGTGTCGTAGCGGAGGGCCTCGTTCTCCATGGCGGCCACGCGCTGGGCCTCGGCGGTGCGCGCCTGGTCCAGGAAATAGGTCTCGAACCCGTTCACCTGCCGGTAGCCGGAGCGCCGCGGGACGCTGTTGACGTGGACGCTCACGAACAGGTCACACTCGCCGGAGCACATACGCGCACGCTCTCGCAGGTCGATCAGGACGTCCGCCGTGCGGGTGAGCAGGACCCGCACGCCGCGGCGTTCGAGCGCGGCCTTGAGCGCCTGGCTGATCGCGAGGGTCACGTCCTTCTCCCGCACCCCTCGCGGGAACGCCAGGCCGGGATTCCCCTCATCTCTCCCCCCGTGGCCCGGATCCACGACCACCGTGTGCACCGCGCGGAGCGGGCTCCCCGGCGGCAGGGCCGGCCGCGGAGCCGCCACCCGGGGCGCGGCCGCCGGGGGTTGGGGGACGGTCCGGATCACCGGCGCCAACTGGGTTTCCTCGAAACGGAAGGCCAGCGGATCGTACCGGTACGCCTCGCTGAATACCCGGGGCACGTAGTCCGTCAGCCACTGCAGCGGCAGGTACACCGTATCCCGGCTCACATATGCCCCACCCACCAGGGGCACCGCCCGCTCGCCGTCCAGGAAGAGCGCGGCGTCGAGGAGGAACCGGAATCGCTGCCCCCCGAAGGTCACCACGGCCCAGCCGGGGCTGGTTTCCAGCCGGAGCGGCAGCAACTGTGCCAGCCGCACGGCCGCCAGGGCCGGATGCCCGTGATCCGCCAGCACCGGCACCAACGCCTCACCCCGCGCCGTGGCCACGGTCAGTGCGGCCGGCGCCGGGGATCCGCCGGCGCGCGGGGCGCCCGCCAGGACGAGCAAGAGGAGATCCAGCGTCATCGGCGTGGACTCAGCGCCCGCGCCAGCTCACGCTCGGCGTCCCTAGCTTTAAGGTCCTCCCGCCGGTCATGGAGCTTCTTGCCCCGCGCCAGCGCCAGCGTGACTTTGGCCTGCCCGTCGGACAGGTGGAGATCCAGCGGGACCAGCGTGAGACCTTTCTGCTCGACGGCGCCGATCAGGCGCCGAATCTCACGACGATGCAGCAGTAACTTGCGGCGCCGGACCGGGTCGTGGCCGGCATACCCGGCGAACTGGTAGGGTGTCACGTGCATACTCTCCAGCCACACCTCACCATTCCGTACGGTCCCGTAGGCCTCTTTCAAGCTCACTTTGCGATCCCGGATAGACTTGATCTCGCTCCCCGTCAGCACCAGGCCGGCCTCCCACGTCTCCAGTATGTGGTAGTCATGGCGGGCCTTTGGGTTCCGGGCCACGACGGTGCCGGAGACTCCCGGCCTACGTTCGGCAGACACGAGCTAAGTGCAAGATAGAAAACCGTTTCCGAGCGGTCAAGGAACAGGGTTGACTGGCTGTCCGGGGGATGCGACTATTCCGAGCCCGCTTACCACGGGCACCCGGGCCGAAGTGGTGGAACTGGTAGACGCGCTGCGTTCAGGGCGCAGTGGGCAACAGCCCGTGGGGGTTCGAATCCCCCCTTCGGCATGCAACGCGGCCTAGTACCGCTCCATCGCGGGATCCACCTCCGTCGCCCAGGCGTCCACCCCCCCCTTCAAGCTCCAAACCCGACTGAACCCGGCGCCCCGCAGGATGTCACGGGCCTTGAGCGACCGGTTGCCGTGGTGGCAGACCGTCACGATCTCCCGGCCCGGGTCCAAATCCCGGAGCCGGCGCGGTAACTCACGCAGGGGAATGTGGACGGCCCTCTCGAGCCGGCAGATACCGAGCTCGAACGGTTCCCGCACATCCACCAGCACGATGTCGTGGCTGGCGCCGAGCCGGGCGGCGAGATCCCGCGCTGTGATCTCCGCCTCGGACTCCGGCGGCCCACCCACGAGCCCGCAGAACACCTCGTAGTCGATGAGCTCCCGCACGGTAGGGTGATCGCCGCACACCGGGCACTGGGGGTCCTTGCGCAAGGCGAGCTCGCGGAAACGCAGGCTGAGCCCATCTACCAGAACCAGCCTACCCACCAGGGACTCGCCGACGCCCAAGACCAGCTTGAGCGCTTCGAGCGCCTGCAGCGAGCCCACGATCCCGGGAAGCACTCCCAGGACACCTCCATCGGCGCAGGAGGGCACCAGCCCGGGCGGCGGCGGCTCGGGGTAAAGACAGCGGTAGCATGGGCCCCGTGTCGCGTGGAACACGGATGCCTGCCCCTCGAAGCGAAACACCGCGCCGTAGACGTCGGGCTTGCCCAGCAGCACACAGGCGTCGTTGACCAGGTAGCGCGTGGGGAAGTTGTCGCTGCCGTCGAGGACCACGTCGAAATCCCGCAGGATCTCGAGCGCATTGGCGGACGTGAGCCGGGCCTCGAACGTTTCCACGCGTACGTGCGGGTTCAAGTCCCTGAGGCGCGCGGCGGCGGAATCCAGCTTCGAGTGTCCCACGGCCGCGGTGCCATGGAGGATCTGGCGTTGGAGGTTGCTCAGATCCACCGCATCCGCGTCCACCAGGCCCAGCGTGCCCACGCCCGCCGCGGCGAGATAGAGCGCAGCGGGAGAGCCCAGGCCCCCGGCGCCAACCACCAGAACGCGCGCCGCCCCCAGGCGCGCCTGGCCCTCCGGCCCGACCTCCGGCAGCAGCAGGTGCCGCGAATACCGAACCGCTTCCTCGTGCGTGAGGTCGGTCAGTTCCCCGAGTGTTTTCGTCGCCATTATTGACGGAACGACGCGGCGCCCCGAACGCGCCGCGTCAAACGGATTGGCTCACCAGCTCTTCGACGGCCGCCTCGCCGCGCGACAAGTCCGCCAGCGACACGCTGTCCAACAGCTGATCGATCCGTAGCTGCAGTGCGCGCCACACCGGACGAATGGCGCAGTCCCCTCCCGGGCCGCAGCGGTGGGGGTGTACCGGACGGCTGTCGCAGTTGACCTGGAACGTCCGGTGCTCGGCGGCCTCGATCACGTCCCGCACCGATACACTCTCCGGTGGCCGGGCCAGCGTATACCCTCCCCGCGCCCCCCGGGCACTGCGGACGATGCCCGCGCGCCGAAGCTTGAGCAGGATCTGCTCCACGTAGTCCGCCGGCAGCCCTTCCTCACCGGCCAGCTCTCGCGCCGGCATCGGCGCTTCCGAATCACGCCGCGCCAGATGCGCCGCCACGATCAGTCCGTATTCTGCCCAGGTGGTTACCCGCACAACGCCCTCCCGTTGGACAGAATATCCCCGTCGCCTGCCACGAAATCAAGCACGACGCGCGCCGGGCACACCGATCTCCGTCATGGCGGCGAGGTCGAGCACTTCATCGAGCTCTTTCCCTTTCAAGATCCCTTTATCAAGCACCAGCTGGCGCACCGTGACGTTCTGGGCGACCGCCTCCTTCGCCAGCTTCGCCGCCTCCGCGTACCCGATCTTGGGCGCCAGCGCCGTCACCAGCGCGGGACTGCGTTCCAGCCAGTGGGCGCACTGCTCGGGGTTTGCCTGGATGCCATCCACGCAGCGCTCCGCCAGCACCCGACTCGCGTTGGCCACGATCTCCATGCTGAACAGGAGGTTGTGCGCGATCACCGGCATCATCACGTTCAGCTCGAGCTGTCCGGCCTCTGCGGCGGCGGCAATGGTCAGGTCGTTTCCGATGACCTGATAGCACACCATGTTGACCATCTCGGCGATGCTCGGGTTGACCTTCCCCGGCATGATGCTCGAACCGGGTTGCACGGCGGGCAGCAGGATCTCATTCAGTCCCGTCCGTGGGCCGGAGGCCAGCAGCCGGAGATCGTTGGCGATCTTGTTGAGGTCCAGGGCGTAGGTGCGGAGCGCGGCGCTGAACCCCGCCGCGTCCCCCATGGACTGCATCAACTGGACGCGCTCGGCGCCCACCCGGAGCTGGAGCCCGGTCATGGCGCGCAGGTGCTTCACCATCAGCTCCGGGTAGCGCGGCTCGGCATTGAGCCCGGTACCCACCGCGGTACCGCCGATCCCAAGATCCCTCAGGTCGTCCGCCGCGCGGCGAATCCGCTCCAGATTCCGCTCCACCGTGCGGCCGTAGGCGGTGAACTCCTGGCCCAGGCGGATCGGGGTGGCGTCCTGGAGGTGGGTGCGCCCCGACTTCACGATCCCGTCGAACTCCTTCCCCTTCGCGAGGAAGGCCGAGGCGAGCCGCGTGAGCGACGCCTCCACCTTGGGGACCATGGCCAGCGCCGCCAAGCGGATGGCGGTGGGGATCGTGTCATTGGTGCTCTGTGCCATATTGACCTGATCGTTGGGATGCACGGGCTGGTAGTCGCCGCGCTTCCCTCCGAGCAGCTCGTTGGCGCGATTGGCGAGCACCTCGTTGGCGTTCATGTTGTGGCTGGTGCCCGCGCCCGCCTGATAGGGATCCACCAGGAACTGGTCCCGGTGCTGGCCTTGCAGCACCTCGTCCGCGGCCCGGATAATGGCGTCGGCCAGCTTGGCCTCGAGCCGTTTGGTCTCCTTGTGCGTGAGCGCCGCGGCCTTCTTGATCCACACCATGGCGTCCACAAACGCGGGCAGTGGGGTGAGGCCGGAAATGGGGAAGTTCTGGCGCGCCCGCTCAGTCTGGACGCCGTACAGCGCCCGGGCCGGCACCGCGAGCTCACCGAGGGGATCGCGTTCGCTGCGAGTCTCCGACATGGGTTCTACCCGTCCTTCGAGTTGTCCGTTGGTCTCGATCCAGGAATCCTGCATCGCCGTTCCCAGTCAATCGGAACAATCGCCCAGCGGATAGACCGTTCCGCAATTGGGGCAGGGGTTCTTGCAGCCCCAGGGCTTAGGCTGCACGGGAAAGCCGCAGCGCTGGCACGACGCAGGCTGTACAGGGGCCTCACCCTTCCCCCTTCCCGGTTCCCCCTTCCCCCCCGTCTCAGGCAAGCCGCAGCGCTCCCGTCAGGAACGGGTTGGTCCGCCGCTCCTGACCGATGGTGGTCGCCGGGCCATGGCCGGGATACACGACGGTCTCGTCCGGCAGCGTGAGCAACTGGGCTCGGATGCTGGTGAGCAAGGTCCCGGTATCTCCGCCCGGGAGATCGGTGCGACCGATCGAGCCCGCGAACACGGCATCGCCTACCACGGCCACGCCGTGTCCCACGAACGCCACGTGGCCCGGCGAATGCCCCGGCACATGCCGCACCTCGAAGTCGAGACCGCCAAGCGGGAGCCGCATCCCGTGAGCCAGGACCTGGTCCGGCGCGGGCGGCACCGAGGGCTGGAGCCCCAGCCAGGCGCTCTGCTGGGGCAGCGCGTCGTACAATGGCCGATCGTCCGGATGCAGGTAGACTGGCACGCCGGTCGCCTCCACCACCCGGGCGACGCCGAGAATGTGATCGGCATGGCTATGCGTGAGCCACACCGCCCTGAGCGTGACCCGTTCCGTCGCGATGCGACGGAGAAACAGGTCGGCTTCCTCTCCGGGATCTACCATGACCGCGTCGCGCGTGTCGCGGTCCACCAGGATGTAGCAGTTCTCGGCGAACGCGCCGTTGGTCAGGGTGAGGACGTCAAGACGCGCCAACGGCCGCCTGCTCCCGGCGCTCCGCGAGGTACTTCTCCACGGCGATCGCGGCCGTAGTGGCGTCGCCCACGGCCGTGGTGATCTGGCGGGTGAGCTGCACCCGCACGTCCCCGGCCGCGAACAGGCCCGGAATCGAGGTCATCATGTTGCTGTCGGTCACCAGGTAGCCCTGGGCGTCGTGCTCGGCGTGCTCTTTGATGATCCCCGTGTTGGGCCGGAATCCAATGAACACGAACACGCCGCCCACGGAGAGCTTCGAGACGGCGCCGGTGACCGTGTCGCGGAGCCGCAACTGGGTCACGCCCCGGGCTTCTCCCTCGATCTCCTCCACGACCCGGTTCCAGACGAACTCGATCTTGGGGTTGCCCCGCGCCCGCTGCTGGAGGATCGCCGACGCCCGCAGCTGATCTCGGCGGTGCACGATGTAGACCTTGGCCGCGTACCGGGTGAGGTAGTCCGCTTCCTCCACGGCCGCGTCACCGCCGCCGATCACCGCCAGCACCTCGCCCTTGAAGAACGCGCCATCGCAGACGGCGCAGTACGACACGCCGCGGCCCGCGTACTCCTTCTCGCCGGGCACGTCGAGTTTGGTGGGGGTCCCGCCGGCTGTCACGATGACGGCCGGCGCGCGGTAGGTCTTCTCCATCTCGGTGCGCACCACAAAGCCGCCGTCGGGCTCGCGTTCCACCGTGGCCACCGTATCGGTTACCAGCTCGGCGCCGAACTTCTGCGCGTGCTTGGTCATCTTCTCGGCCAGCTCCCGCCCCAGGATGTGCTCGAAGCCGATGTAATCCTCGATCACCTCGGTGTTCAGCAACTCACCGCCCGGCAACCCGCGCTCGATGAGCAGCGTCTTGAGCATGCCCCGCCCGGCATACATCGCGGCGCACAGGCCGGCGGGACCACCGCCCACGATGATCACCTCGTATCGGCCATTCGTCTCAGCCATCGCTCATTCCTGGCGTCTCAGTGTCGAAGCCGCAAACGCGGCGCCCGACCTTCTCGTTGCAGCGCGTGCACCAGTTCCGTATGCAAGCGTTCGGTATCGAACTCCACCGCCGGGTGTTGCGGCCCAGCGAGCTTGTCCAGCGCCGCCTCTCCAACCACGCGCACCCCGTGAGCGTTCCCGCGCTCCCGGTGGAATAAGGCGGCGGCGGCCTGAATTAATCCTTGAAGTACCTTCGCTTCGCCTTCATCCGCCACCGACCGCCAGATCTGCTCCAGCGCCTCGTGCGCCTCCCAGAACGCCCCTTGATTGAACCACTCCACGGCCTGGCGCGCGCAAGCGACCCGGTCGATAGGGTCGGACCGAACCCGCCGCTCGAGACGCTTCGGGGGCCTACGAAACATAATCGGTGGAGCGAACCGCCTCGGTGCGGTTGCGCGCCAGCTGGCCGCCGTCCACCACCAGCGTGGTGCCGGTGACATAGTCGGATTCCAGAAGAAAGCGAATGGCCCGAACCACGTCCGCTGGGGTCCCTATGTGTTGCAGCGGAATGGTGTCCAGCAGCCGGCTGCGGGCCTCGTCGGAGATGTCGTCGCCCAGCAGCACGGGCCCCGGCGCAACGCCGTTCACGGTGACGTCCGGCGCCAGGATGCGTGCCAGGCCCCGGGTCAGCATTTCCACACCGGCTTTGCTGATGGAGTGCGGCAAGTAGGAGGGCCAGGGCTCGAACGCGGCGACGTCGGAAACGTTGACGATCTTCCCGCGGGCCGCCCGCAAGGCGGGAGCCACGGCCTGGGCGAGGAGGAAGTAGGCGCGGAGGTTCAAGTCCAGCACCGCGTCCCACATCTCGGCGGTGACCGTGCCAAAGGGCTGACGCAGCAGCACCGCCGCCGAGTTGATCAGGACGTCGAGGCGACCCATCCGGCGGACCACCGTCTCCGCCAGCTCCTGGACCTGTCGCGGATCTCGGAGGTCCGCCTCGAACAGCTCCGGCGCGGCGCATCTCGAGCGTTGGAGCTCGTCCACCAGCGTCTGGGCTTCGTCCGCGGATTCGAAGTGATGAACGGCCAGGCGGGCCCCGTCGGCGGCCAGGGCCTGGACGATGGCGCGTCCCACGCGCCGCGCCCCGCCGGTCACCAGCACCACTTTGCCGGCGAGCGCGCCGCTCACAGAACGGCCAGGCTCTCTTCCGGGCCCGGCGCGCCGGGCTTGGCGAACAGCACGTGACCGCCTTGCCCCACCAGGACCACGCTGCGCTGCACGGCGACGCCGCCCAGCTTCACGGCGCCGTAGGCCTTGGCGACCTGCCGCCCCTGGTCCACCAGCAACGGGAAGGGGAACCGAAACTTTTCGGCATACTTGCGGTGGCTCTCGACCCCGGCCGGGTTGACCCCGAACGGCTGGACCTTGGCTTTGCGGTATTGCTCGATCTCGTCGCGCACGGCGGAGAGTTGCTTGTTTCAGCCGGGGGTGTTGTCCCCGGGGTAGAAGACCAGCAACGCCAGGTGTCGTTGCAGCACGTCCCGCAAGCGATAGGTCTTGCCGTCAGACGCCGGAAGCTCGAAATCGGGCGCCTCCACGCCCACCGCGATCAACTGCTTCACCGTACAACCTCCGTGCCCGCCGTGCGGGCCTGGTGCACCGCGCGCAGCGCCTGCTCCCACGCCGCGGGCACCGTCAGGGCACCCAGCTCGGCCCGGCCCTGGGCCACCCGCGTATCCCCGTGCCAATCCGAGCCGCCGCTCACCAAGAGCCCGGCCCGCCGGGCGTGCTGTTCGATACGCCGGCGCGCTTGGGAATCGTGCGCCGGGTGCACCACTTCCACGGCGTCCACGCCGGCCCCTTTGAGCTTTTGCAGGCCCTGAGGATCCGCCCGCTCACTGAGATGCGCGGCGGATGTGACGCCGCCCGCGGATCGCACCAGCTCGACCACCGTGGCGAGCGGCGGCAGACGCTTAGGGACGTACGCGGGACGCCCGGTGGCGAGGAACCGATCGAACGCGTCCTGCACGTCCCGCACCAACGCCAGAGCAACCATCGCCCTCGCCACGTGTGGCCTCCCGACGGCTCCGGTCCCGGCAGCCGCCCGCACATCCTGGTCCGTGACCTCCAAGCCCAACCGATGCAGCCGGCGGACGATCTCCTGACCCCGAGCGACCCGCTCACCGCGCTGCCGCTCGAGAAACCCATCCAGCTCGGCGTGCCCGGCCGGGAGGTAGTACGCCAAGAGGTGCATCTCACCCCAGTCCGCCGCGACGCTGAACTCACAGCCCGCGATCACGGTGACGCCTATGTCGTCGCCGGTTCTGGAAGCGGTCTCGACGCCCGCCAGCGTGTCGTGGTCGGTGAGCGCAATGACGTCGAGCCCCGCGGCCCGGGCGCGCCGCGGCACGTCCGCCGGCGCGCACTCGCCGTCTGACGCGGACGAGTGCAGGTGCAAGTCCACGCCGCCCATGCGTCAGCCGGCGCGTCGGTCGTAACGGGTTTCGGGGCTGGTCCAGGCCGGCTGGGACTGCCGGAACAGCGCGGCCAGCTCGCGCTCGGACAGTTCGGCCAGAGCCACGTCCCAGCGCCGGGCGCCGAGCGGCGCGTAGCGCGTCACCCGGCGGACGCGTTCCGGGCCCTCGCCCTTCTCGAACACCAGGCCGAACTCGTCCCGGTGGTACACCGTGACCCGGCCGGACGGGTAGATCTCCCAGCGCTCGCCGTCTGCCTCGATGGTGCGCCGCGCCACGGTCAGGCCGCTCCTTCGGGGAAGTTCTCCAAGTCCCGCTTCACGTCCGACATGAAGCGGTCCGCGTCCGCCCCGTCCACCACCCGGTGATCGTACGACATCGACAGCATCCCCAGCGTCCGGATCGCGACCACGTCCTGGCCGTCCTCCAGCGTGATGACCTTGGGCCGCTTCTCGATGACGCCGACGCCCAGGATGGCGACCTGCGGCTGGTTGATGATCGGCGCGCCGATGTAGGAGCCGAAGACGCCGGGGTTGGTGATCGAGAACGTGCCTTTTTGCACCTCGTCCGGCTGTAGCCGTTTGGTGCGCGCCCGCTCGGCCAGGTCCGCCATCTGCCGCGCGATGCCGATCAGCGACAGCTCGTCCGCGTTCTTGATGACGGGCACGATGAGGCCCCAATCCAGCGCGACCGCGATCCCGATGTTGATGGGTTTGCGATAGATGACGGTATCGCCGCTCACCGAAGCGTTCAGCACGGGATGCCGCCGCAGGTTGTCGGCAATCACCTTGGTCACGAAGGCCAGGAAGGTGAGCTTCGCCCCGCGCTCCTCGTACTCCCGTTTCTTCTCCTGCCGAATCCTGGCGATGCGACTGAAATCCACCTCGTAGTAGCTGGTCACGTGGGCCGAGACGCGCCGGGACATCACCATGTGATCCGCGGTGAGCTTCCGGATCCGGCTCATGGGCTCGACCCGGTCGCCAGGCCAGGGCTCGACCGTGGGGTGCACCACTCCCCCAACCAGTCCGGCGATCGGGGCGGACGGGACGGGCGGGGCGGCCTGAGTGGCGACGCCGCTCTCTATGAACGAGAGGATATCCTGCTTGGTCACGCGACCGGCGATGCCGCTCCCCGGGATCCGGCTGATATCGACGTTGTGCTCGGCGGCGATCTTGCGGACCAGCGGCGTGGAGCGGCGGCGCAGGCGTTCTTCGGCGGTTTCCACCCCGCCCCCATCCACGCGGCCGGCGGGAGGGGCGGCAGCAGCGGCAGGAGCAGGGGCAGCAGAGGCCGGCTTCGCCGAAGCCGGAGCGCCTTTCGGAGGCTGGGGACTCGGCGAGGGAGCCGGTTTAACGCTCGCCGCTGCAGCTCCTGCCGCCACTGCCGCTCCTGCCGCGGCCTCCGTGTCGATCACCGCGATGACCGTCTGTACCGCAACGGTCTTGCCCTCGGCCACCTTGATTTCGCTCAGGACCCCGCTGGCAGGGGCGGGAATCTCCGCGTCTACCTTGTCGGTCGAGATCTCCAGAATGGCTTCGTCCCGCTTGACCGAATCGCCGGGCTTCTTGAGCCACTTCGAGATGGTGCCCTCGGCGATGGACTCACCCATCTGGGGCATGATGACGTCCACACGGGCCATGCAACACTCCTCACCGCAGCGCCCTCCCAGGCGTGCGGTGTTTCACTCATGCGCGAGTTCCTTCGCCTACACGATCGTGGTCTAAGATAGCCGCCGCCGCGCGGTTCTGCGAGCGCGCGGTGCATCACGCATACGCCACCTGGGCTGGGAACCGGAGATGATTGCCGTCCGGCGACGACCAACGTTCAAGACGCGACCCCTAGTAGGCCAGGAGCCGCCGTGCGGCGGTGACGATGTCCGCCGTCTGCGGCAACACGAAGTCCTCAAGGGTGGAGGCGTACGGCAGCGGCACGTCGTGGGCGGTCACGCGAAGGATGGGCCCGTCCAGCCATTCAAAGGCCTGCTCGTTGATGCGGGCCGCAATCTCCCCGGCCACGCCGCCGGTCCGCGTGTCCTCGTGCACGATCAGCACCTTGTTGGTCTTCTTGACGGACTCGACCATGGCGGCGTCGTCCAGCGGCACCAGCGAACGCAAATCTATCACCTCCACGGATGCCCCGTCCTTCGCCGCGATCTCCTCGGCCGCTTCCAGCGCCTTCCACACGGTCGCCGAGTAGGTGAGGATGGACAGGTCTGTGCCCTCCCGCGCCACCCGCGCTTTCCCGATGGGCGTCAGCAGCTCCTCGCCCTGCGGGAGATCCTCTTTGATGCGGCGGTAGAGATACTTGTGCTCCAGGTAGAGCACCGGATCGTCGTCCCGGATGGCCGCCTTGATCAACCCTTTGGCGTCCCGCGCCGTGGCCGGGCAGACGATCTTGAGGCCGGGCGTATGGAAGAAGGCCGCCTCCGGCATCTGCGAATGGAACGGGCCACCCCGCACGTACCCTCCGGAGGGGCCCCGAACCACGATGGGCGTGGCGAGCCCGGTCCGGTAGCGCGCCGTAGCGACGTAGTTGGTCAGCATGTCGTAGGCGCAGGAGACGAAGTCGATGAACTGCATCTCCGCGACCGGCCGCAGCCCCATGTGCGCCGCCCCCGCGGCGGCGCCCACGATGGCCGCCTCACTGATCGGCGTGTCAATGACCCGAGACGACCCAAACCGGTCCAGGAAGCCCTCGGTGACTTTGAAGGCGCCCCCGTATATGCCGATGTCCTCTCCCAGGATGAACACCCGCTCATCCCGCTCCATCTCCTCCCACAGGCCCTGCCTCAGGGCTTCGAGGTACGTGACTTCCGGCATCTACCGCCTCCGGTACCAGAGGCGTTCCGCCTCCGGGGGATCTGCCAACACCGCTGCGAGCGCGTCGCCGCCATCGGGTAGCGGCTCGCTCTCGGCCGTGGCCACCGCGGCGTCGAGCTCGGCGGACACGCGATGGTCCAGCGCCCGCAAGTCGCCCTCGTCCGCCCACCCTTCGGCCACCAGTCGGCGCACGTAGCGGTCAATGGGATCCTGCTTGGCCCAGTGCTCCCGCTCTTCTTTGGGCTGGTAGCGCTGGTCGTCGTGCTCGGCGTGCCCCTTGCGGCGGTAGGTAACGACCTCGATGAGCGTCGCGCCGTCGCCGCGCCGAGCACGCTCCACGGCCCGCTTGGTGGATTCGTACACCGGGAACACGTCGTTGCCATCTACGGTTTCCGCCGGCACGCCGTACGCGTTCGCCTTGTCCGCCAGGCGCTCCACGGCGGTCTGGCGGGAAGTGGGCGTCGAGTAGGCGTAGCCGTTGTGCTCGATGATCACCACCAGCGGGACCCGTTGCACGGCCGCGAGGTTCATCCCTTCGTGAAAGGCGCCGGTGCTGCTGGCGCCGTCCCCGACGTGGACCAACCCCACCCGCCGCTCGCCGCGCAGCTTGAAGCTGAGCGCAATGCCGGCCATGACCGGGACCATGTCGCCCAGGTGCGAGATGTTGCCCAGGTACCCCTTCTCGAGGTCCGCGAAGTGGACGTTGGCGTCCCGCCCGCGCGTGGGCCCGGTGCCTTTCGCCATGTACTGGCGGAGCAGGTCCACCGGCGTCGCGCCCATGACCAACATGGAGCCCACGTTGCGAATCAGGGGTGAGAGGATGTCGCCGGGCTCGAGGGCGTACGCGGAAGCGACGCTCTGCCCTTCCTGGCCCAGGGAGCAGTACAGCCCCCCGATCACCTTGCTCTGGCGATAGAGGTTGACTAACCGCTCCTCCAGCGACCGCGTGAGGCGGAGGTAGTAGTAGATCTCGAGGAGTGCCTCCGGCGAGAGCCCCGCGGGAATCGGGGTCCTCCGTGCCGCGGGGGCCGCCATGAGTTACCGGCTCACCGCGGCACCGTAGCCCACGCTCTCCACGGCCGCCACCAGCGCTTCGGGCTGGGCCTTCTGCCCATCGTAATCCACCTCGGCGGTACCGTGCTCCAGATCCACGGCCGCGCCGTAGACGCCGGCGACGTTCTGGAGCGCCTGTTCCACCTTGACCCGGCAATGACTGCAATGCATGCCGGTGATCGTGAGATTCAGTGATGCCATGTTGGTCGTCCTCGGCCGCTCCTCTCAGTACGCCCCGCGAAGCGCGTGACCCGGCTCAAGGTGCTGATGCACCACGGCGAGAAAACGCTTGGCCAGCTTGTCGGCCTCGCTCTCGCCCAGTTGATCGGTCTCGACCGTGACCAGGGTGTAGTGCCCACCTTCCGCGGCCACTTGAATCGTAACGCGCCCTATGGCCCCGCTGAAGGTTCGGGCCCGGCCGGCCGCGCCGGCCGGGCTCAGGCGGCTGCCGAAAAAGCGGTCGGCCTGCTGCAGGACCGCGTCGGGCGACAGGGCGGTTCGATGGAAATAGCGCATGGCTCAGGCTCCAAACGATGGAGTGAATCGCCGGAGCCGGAGGCTGTTGCCCACGACGCTCAGGCTGGAGAGCGCCATCGCGCCGCCAGCGACGACGGGGCTCAGCAGCAGCCCGGTCCATGGGTACAGCACTCCGGCCGCCAGCGGAATCCCCAGTACATTATAGATGAACGCAAAGAACAGGTTGGCGCGAACGGTATTCATGGTTCTTCTGGCGAGCTCGAACCCGGTCACTACCGCTCGAAGGTCACCCCGGATCAGCGTAACATCAGACGCTTCCACGGCCACGTCCGTCCCCGTGCCCAGGGCCACGCCCACGTCCGCCTGGGCCAACGCCGGCGCGTCGTTCAAGCCGTCGCCAATCATGGCCACCCGCCGCCCGTCCGCCTGAAGCCGCTTGACCTCGTCCACCTTCTCGCCGGGCGCCACCTCCGCGATCACGCGATCGATCCCCACGTCTTGCGCGACCAGGCTGGCCGCGGGCTTGGTGTCACCGGACAGCAGATAAAGCTGGAACCCGAGCTGCCTGAGCCGGGCCAGTGCGTCCTTCGCCTCCGGCTTGATCTGGTCGGCGATCACGATCAGACCCTGGACCGTATCGTTCACCACCACCACCACGTGCGAGCGTCCCTGGAGCGTGTGGCGATCGGCTTCCGCCGCCAGCGCCCCCAGATCGAGGCTCCGCTCCCGCGCGTGGTTCACGCTGATCACCTCGACCAGGAACTTGTTCACGATGCCGCGAGCCCCACGGCCGGGCATCGCGACGAACCGTTCCACCGGGGGCACCGTGAGGGCCTTCGCCCTGGCAGCATTCCCAATAGCGGCGGCTAGGGGATGCTCCGAGCGGGTTTCGACCGCCGCCGCCAGCTTGAGCAGCTCGGCGGGGCTCACCACCGTGCCGTCCGAGCGCTTGGCGCCCAGCACGTGCGTCACGCTGGGCTTTCCCACCGTGATGGTGCCGGTCTTGTCGAACACGATGGTGTCGATGCCCTGGAGCGCTTCCAGGGCCTCCCCGCCCCGAATGAGGACGCCGTGCTGCGCCCCCCTTCCCGTCCCCACCATGATCGCGGTGGGCGTGGCAAGCCCCAGTGCGCACGGGCAGGCGATCACCAGCACCGTCACCAGCGCCACCGTGGCGTAGAGGAATCTGGGTTCCGGCCCCACCACGAACCACACGACGAACGCCGCAATGGCGATGGCGATGACGATCGGCACGAACACGCCGGCCACGCGGTCGGCCAGCCGCTGAATGGGCGCCTTGGTCCCCTGCGCTTCCTCCACCAGTCGGACGATCTGGGCCAGTGCCGTGTCCTTCCCCACGGCTCGCGTCTCCATGATGAGCGAGCCGGCCCCGTTCACGGTGCCGCCGATGAGAAGCGCCCCGGCTTGTTTCTCCACCGGCATCGGCTCGCCCGTGAGCATGGCTTCGTCCACCGCCGAGACGCCCTCGAGCACCAGGCCGTCCACCGGGATCGCCTCGCCGGGCCGGACCACCACCCGGTCGCCTACCTCCACCTCCTCGATGGGGATGTCCAGGTCCCGCCCGCGGCGTTGCACCCGGGCGGTCTTAGGGCGCAGGGCAAAGAGCTTCTGAATGGCGGCCGAGGTTTCGCCCTTGGCGCGCGCTTCGAACAGCCGCCCCAAGAGAATCAGGGCGATGATGCCGTTGACCGCCTCGAAGTACACGTCCGCCTGGAGCCCCGCGGAGGCGAAGATGCCCGGGAGCACGGAAGCGACGGCCGAGTACAGAAACGCGGCGCCGGTTCCCACGGCGATCAGCGTGTTCATGTCGGCCGCGCGGTGCTGGAACGCCCGCCAGGCTCCCACGAAGAACTGCCGCCCACACCACAGCAGCACGGGCAAGGTGAGCCCGAGCATCGCGAGCTTGAGCCAACCGGGCGAGCCTTGCGCGAAGGCGTAGAGCCCCGGGAGGGCCGCCGCGACCACCCGGTTCAGCGCGCCCATCACCACGCTGAGCAGGTCCCGGGCATGATGGCCGCGTTCCATCAGCGGCATCGAGCCTATCATGGTCGCGACCGTGGCCACGGCGGCGACGGCGAACTTGGCTCCGAGGAGCCGGATCTCTCGTCGCCGGCGCAGTCGCTCGCGCTGCACCGGATCCTCGGACGGCACCGGCTCCGCCAGACTGAACCCGGCGCGCGACACCGCGGCCTCCAGATCCGCCGGCGACGCGATGCCGGGCACGTACTCCACGGAGACCCGCTCGGTCGCCTGATTCGCGGTCGCGGTGAGCACACCGGGAATGCCCAACAGCTCTTGCTCCAGCCGGGCGGTGCCGGCCGCGTAGTGGAGGCCCTCCACCGCCAGCTGGACCGCCACCTTGCCGGAGTCGTAGCCCACCTCGCGAATGGCTTTCACGAGGTCGGCGATCCTCACCGTTCCCGCGTCGATCGTGAGCGTGGCCTTGCCGGTGGCGTAGTTGACCGCCGCCCCGGTCACGCCCGGCTCGTCGGACAACCGTTTCTGCACCGTGACGGCGCAGGCGCCGCAGGTCATGCCCTCGATCGGGAACGTGATCCGCGCGTTAGCCATGCTTGTGGTGGCCCTTGCCGAGGTTGGCGCGGGCACCCTCGCGGCCGATCTGTGCCACGACCCTTCCGTGCAGCATGTTCATATGGCAACGGAAGGGGTAGTCGCCCGGTTCCCCGGGGGTGAACTCCACCGGGGTCGTTTGGAAGGCCGGCAGCTCCCGCGTGAGCCCGAGCCGGTCGAACACTACGCGCGAGCTGCACTCCGCGGTCTCGTCCCGATAGAACAGGAGGCGGACCGGTCGGCCCGCCTCGACGAAGATCGTGTCCGGGTCATAGCCCCCCTTCACGAGGATGCGGACCTCTTGACGCCCGCCCGGCGCAGGGGTTCCACCACGCGCCCGCGGCCGCGGACCCAGGAAATACCACAGCTCGCCCGCGATCAGCCCGGCGCCAGCCAGGATCACCAGGACGTCAACGACACTCACGCCTTCTCGTAATAGTCGTAGTACTCGACGCCCAGGTGGGTGATCTGCTCTTCGCCCATGAGCCAGCGCAGCGTGTTCTTGAGCTTGGTGTGCTGGATGAAGAGATCATGCTCGGGGGTGAGGCCCGGGGCCGCCATGGGACTCTTGAAGTAGAACGACAGCCACTCCTGAATGCCGCCCAGCTTGGCCCGCTGCGCCAGGTCCATGAACAGGGTGAGATCGAGCACGATGGGCGCGGCCAGGATCGAGTCCCGGCAGAGAAAGTCCACCTTGATCTGCATCGGGTAGCCGAGCCACCCGAAGATGTCGATGTTGTCCCAGCCTTCTTTGTTGTCGCCCCGGGGCGGGTAGTAGTTGATCCGCACCTTGTGGTACACCTTGCCGTACAGCTCCGGATACAGGGACGGCTGGAGGATGTGCTCCAGCACGCCGAGCTTGGACTCCTCCTTGGTCTTGAAGGACTCGGGATCGTCCAGCACCTCGCCGTCCCGGTTCCCCAGAATGTTGGTGGAGTACCAGCCCGCGAGCCCCAGCATCCGGGCCTTGAGCATGGGCGAGATCACCGTCTTCATCAGCGTCTGGCCGGTCTTGAAGTCCTTGCCGGCAATCGGCACGTGGCGCTCCCGCGCCAGCTCCTGGAGCGCCAGCGTGTCCACCGTGAGATTGGGCGCCCCGTTCGCCAACGGCACGTCCTCCATGAGCGCCGCCCAGGCATACAGCATGGACGGAGCGATCGTCGGATCGTTCCGATCCATGGCGCGCTCGAACGCCTTGAGCGTCTTGTGCGCGGGTCCGGGGCTGATGAACACCTCCGTGGAAGCGCACCAGATCATGACCAGGCGGTCGCACTTGGCGCGCTCCTTGAACGCCCGAATGTCCTCGCGCAGCTGCTCGGCCAGCTCCCGCTTGGTGGCGCCCTGTTTGACGTTGGTCCCGTGCAGCCGCTTCACGTACTGCTGGTCGAACACAGCCGGCATGGGCACGATGGACTTGAGAAACTCCGCGATGGGCTCGATGTGCGCAGGCTCCAGCACGCCGGCCACCTTGGCCGACTGGTAGGCGTCGTCGGGGATCGGGTCCCAGGCCGCGAAGACCAGGTCTTCCAGCCGCGCCAACGGCACGAACTTGCGTAGTCGCGGAGCACGCCCCTCGGTGCGCCGGCCCAGGCGAATGGTGCCCAGCTCGCAGACTGAGCCGATGGGCCGCCCGTTGCCCCGGCGTACGTTCTCCACGCCGGCGATGAACGTGGTGGCCACGGCGCCCAGGCCCACCAGCATCACACCCAGCTTCCCGCTGGCCGGGGCCACGATACGCTTGGCCGACTTGACGCTCACCGGATGCTTGCTCTTGAGGCCCCTGGTGGCCCGCCGGCCGGCTGTGCGCTTCTTAGGTGCCACGGCCTCCCCTTCCCACCGGATCGGCGAGAGCCGGGGTG